>CETM01053687.1_pt1 | contig 41670 bp, 35 predicted proteins | sample 361451 | NCBI WGS metagenome assembly CETM01 (sample SAMEA2622690, study PRJEB7988) | marine metagenome | isolation source: saline water (ENVO:00002010), including
GACGTGGCCAACGCCGTGCTCGACGGCACCGACGCAGTGATGCTCTCGGCAGAAACCGCCGCCGGCGACTATCCGGTCGAGACCATCGAGGCGATGAATCGACTCTGTCTGGGTGCGGAGCGCGAGCGTAGCGCCCAGGAATCTGGACACCGCATCCACGAAGGCTTCAGCAAGACCGACGAGACCGTGGCGCTGTCGGCGATGTATGCCGCCAACCATCTCAAGGGCGTCGCCGCTATCGCCTGCATGACCGCCACCGGCTATACCCCGCTGATCGCGTCGCGCATCCGCTCGGGGCTGCCGATCATCGGCTTTGCGCACAGCCCCATCGCCCAGCGCCGCATGGCGCTATATCGCGGCGTGGTCTCGCTCTATTTCAACTCGGACGGCATGAATCCCAGCGAGCTGAACGCGGCGGCGATCAAGGAGCTGACCGATCGCGGCATCGCCCAGAGTGGTGATTACGCTATCCTGACCCGCGGCGAGCATATGAATGCTCACGGCGGCACCAACACCATGCAGATCCTGGAAGTTCAGTAACGGTCGCCAGCCGTCGATAGCCCAACAAGAGCGACCGGCTAGAACTGGCAGCGGAACGGTCAAGAGAACGGCCAAGAAAGCGTGGCCAACAGAGGAAAGGACCCATGAGCGAGCAACGCCCTGGACAGCAGACGACCCGCACCCTGCCGCGACGCAAGCGTATCGCCCTGATCGCCCACGATGGCAAGAAGGATGAGCTGCTCGTCTGGGCGAGGCGCTGGCAGGACACCCTGGCTGACCACCAACTGGTGGGCACGGGCACCACCGCCAAACGGGTGTCGAAAGAGCTGGGGCTCGAGGTCGAGGGCCTGATGAGCGGCCCGCTGGGGGGCGACCAGCAGATCGGCGCCCGCATCACCGAACAGGGCCTGGATCTGCTGATCTTCTTCTGGGACCCCTTCGCGCCGATGCCCCATGACCCGGACGTCAAGGCACTGCTTCGCTTGGCGGCACTCTGGAACATCCCGGTGGCCTGCAACGCTGCCAGTGCGGACTTCCTGATCAGCTCGCCCTACGTGGGGGAAGCGTTCGACATCGGCATCCCGGATGCTGGAGGCTGGGTATCGGCCCGTGTCGACAGCTAGCTCAGCTGATATTCCGGCTCCATTCGACCCGAATCGACCTCAACGCAAAAGCGCCGCCCCATGGGGCGGCGCTTTTGTCTGGCTGGTGTTCAATCTGTTCCCTGGGGCTTCTCTGCATCCTTGGCGGCTTTCGACGCTGTCGAGCCCTGCGACTTGGCGCCGGTCTGCTGTTCGGCTTTGGCAGGCGACGCTGAGCTGGCCTGCGGCTCACGCTTCTCCTGCTCGGGCGCCGGCCGCTCGCCGGTGGCAGACTCGGAGCCGACAGGCTCTGCCTTTGCCACTGGTGATGAAACCGGGCGCGCCTGGTCAAAGCACTCACGGATGGTCTCCAGGCGCTTCGCCGCTCGCTCGCCCGGTGTGCCGCTGGCCGTCAACACATGCTCGATATGCGCCAGATGCGCGTCGATTTCCTGGTTCGTGGCGCCTGCCAGCATGTCAGGCAACACCTTCAACGCCTGGTGACGGTCGAGCTTGAGAATGAAGAACTGCTCACGCACTAGGGCCTTGAATTCGGCGATCTTGAGATTCGGCTCGAGCTCTTCGCGACTTGCCCGCAGGCGCTTGAAATTTCGCTCGTCGGTGGCGGGAGCGCCGCCCAGGACATAAATCATCGAGCGCATCACCGCGGCATGGGGACCACCCTGATCGACACGCCCCTGCAGCTCTGCCTTGCGGCTGGCAACGAAACGCTGGTGCTCGGGTTCGATGCCCGGACGCCGCCGCACAGGCTCACCGTCCACGCCCAGTCCTACCATGGTTTGCAGCCAGCGCTGGCCATAGAGCTCTTGAAACAAGCGCTCAGTGGACTGGTCGCGCACCTGCTGATAGGCCTGCAGAGACGCCTCGACCTGATCGGACAGCGTAAATTCCATCTGCCGCCAGGTGTTATCGCTTCCTACCTGATGACGATCAGCCCTGATGCGTTCAGCCAGTACCGGGACCGGCACCATCAAGGGGTTGCGGTCGGAAAACAGCTTGTAGCCCAGGCGTATCGGGTGCATGCGACGAATCCAACGAGCGGCAGAGGGAGTCATCACCGCCCGCAGCCAGGGCTGCACCAGCATCTGGTAGATGCCAAGGTTGATCTCGGATACCCGCGCCACGGTAGCGAAACGGCGCTCGTCCTCGGCATGCGGCTTCACGATGGCATTGATGTCATCGATGCCGCGCTGGCTGAACTCGAGCAGGTAATCGCCGTCGACATGCACCGCCTCGGCGGCACCGCGCGACGCGGTCTCCGTCACCGTGGTCTCGTAGAGTCCCGGGGGCAGCACATCGATATAGTCCATGTTGGCGGTGAATTCGGCATGCTCCTTGCGCGACACGCTGCCCGACACGAAGATCCCCAGATGACCGGTGGTGTCATGCTGGCAATAGACGATGGTCTGACCGTTGGCAACGATATCGTCGGCATCGCCATAGAGGTCGCTGATCCAACCCAGTGCCTGAGGCGGCGGCGTGATGTCATCCCCCTTAGAGCAGAACACCACGATCGGTGAGCGTACATTGCGCAGATCGATACGCCGGCCATCCCTAGTGGTCAGGCGCGCATTGCTCAGCCGGTTGCCGACGAACAGGTTATCGACGATGTACTGGATCTCCTCGGATCCCAGCACCACATGCCCACCCCACCAGCGCTCGAACTGCAGGTAGCGCTCGGCTTCACTATCGATATTGGCATAAAGGCGGTACTGCTTGGTCCAGAGAGTGTTGGCCGGATTGAGCTTCTCGAAATTCTGGACCAGCAGCGCTCCATCGAAGAGTCCGGCGCCCAGATCACCAGCCAGCGCCGTCGTCCAGCTGCCACCGTTCATGCCGCCGGCATAGCGCATGGGGGCCTTGCCCCGCTCACCGGCCCAGTAGGACAGCGGAGCGCCAGCGATCAGAATCGGGCCGAAGCAATCGGGCTCCAGGGCGGCAGCCATCATGATCTGCCAGCCGGCCTGACAATTGCCGACCACCATCGGTTTCTCGGTCAGGTGGTCATGGCGCGCGATCACTTCCCACAGGAAGGCGATCTCGGCATCCACCACGTCCTCGACCGTCTGCCCGGGTACCGGAAATGGCAAGAAACCGATGAAGTAGCAAGGATGCCCGGCACGCAGCGCGACACCCAGCTCGCTGTCAGGCTTGAAGCCACCGATGCCCGGGCCATGGCCGGCGCGGGGATCGACGACCACGAAGGGCCGCATATCCGGATCGATATCGACTCCTGCCGGCGGCAGGATGCGCATCAGTTCGTAGTTCACCGGCCGCGGTAGATCGCGACCGTCCATGATCAACTCTGACTCGAAACCCAACACATTGGGTTTGGTCTGCTCCATGTGCTCGAGATACTGGTTGCCTCGCTCACGCATGACATCCAGGAACAGCACCTGTCGCTCGACGGTGTCGCGCCAATAATCCATGGCGCTCCGCCCGAACCCCAGCGGATCGAAAAAAGATAAAGCCGTGTTAGTCATGGCGTTATAGGCAGCAAGCATACGGTTCTCCCGATAGTCGTTGGGATGCAGGCCGTTCAAGGCCATGCTGCGATGCAAAATAGACTAGCGCGAATGCCTGCCACCTGTCACTGACTGGCGGCAGGCATACTGCAGCAGCAAGACTCTCATCTTCGATGACGCCACCACGCTTGCTATCGACAACGGCTACCGACTGGTCAAGTACGAGCTGGCCAAGTGCTTATTCCTACTGACCTTTGCCGCCGCCATCCCGGCCAACGTCTCCGCTGGCTCGGCTTGCGACTATTGGCCCTCTATTGTCCGGCTCTTTACTGCACGGCCCTCTGCTACACGCCCCCCTGCGACGGGGGTCGGCATCACTCGATCTCGATCAGCACCTCGCCCGGCGTCACTCGGTCACCCTTGGCTACGTGAATCGCCACCACGCTGCCGGCCTGGCGGGCGTGTACCTCGGTCTCCATTTTCATGGCTTCACTGATCAGCACCGGCTGGCCGGCCTCGACGCTATCGCCAACGGCCACCAGCACCTCGACGATATTGCCCGGCATGGCGGTGGTCACGTGCCCCTTGCCGGTAGCGCGAGCACGACCGCCTTTCCCACCGGCGCCAGCGTCATAGCTGTCGCGGGCTTCGAAAACCACCGACTCCGGCATGCCGTCCAGTGTCAGGTAGACCTGACGCTTGCCGCCGGCATCGCTGCCCACGCCGGTGATCTGCACCTCGTAGGACTCGCCGTGCACATCGATCACGAACTCGGTCGGCGTGGCCTCGGTGACCGGGCGCTGGGCATCGCTCGCCACCGGTGCCGGCATCGGCTCGGGCACCAGGCTGCCATCGCGACGTCCCTTCAGAAAATCGCGCCCCAGGTCCGGGAACATGGCATAGGTCAGCACGTCCTCTTCACCTTCGGCGAGCTCGCCGATATCGGCGGTGAGTCGCGCCATTTCCGGCCCCAGCTGGTCGGCCGGACGCCCTTCCTCGACCTGTTGGTTGCCGACGGCACGCTTGCGCAGTGCCTCATCCACCGCTGCCGGCGGCTGGCCATAGCCGCCCAGCAGGTAGCGTTTGACCTCGTTGGTGATCGACTTGTAGCGACTGCCAGTGAGCACGTTCATCACCGCCTGAGTGCCGACGATCTGCGACGTCGGGGTGACCAGCGGTGGATAGCCCAGGTCGGCGCGCACCCGCGGAATCTCGGCGAACACCTCGCGGATCTGCGACAGGGCGTTCTGCTCCTTCAACTGGTTGGCCAGGTTGGACATCATGCCGCCGGGCACCTGATTGATCTGCACCGCCACATCCTCGCGGGTGAACTCGCTCTCGTAGCCCGCATACTTCTTGCGCACTTCGCGGAAGTAGTCGCCGATATCCTTGAGTGCTTCCAGATCCAGCCCCGTGTCGTAGGGGGTGTCCTTGAACGCTGCCACCATGGCCTCGGTGGACGGATGACTGGTGCCGCCGGCAAAGGCCGAGTTACAGGTATCGATATGCCGACAGCCGGCCTCGACCGCCTTGAGGTGACACTGGGCCGACAGCCCCGAGGTGGCATGGGCATGCAGATGCACCGGCACCTCGACGGCCTCGACCAGCGCTGCCACCAGGTCATAGGTGGCATAGGGCGTGAGCAGCCCCGCCATGTCCTTGATGGCGATGGAGTCGGCCCCCATTTCGACCAGCCGACGTGCATCCGCCACATAGCGCTCCAGGGTATGGACCGGACTGACCGTGTAGCACAGCGTACCCTGGGCATGCTTGCCACTGGCCTTGACGGCGCGCATCGCGGTCTCGAGATTGCGCAGATCGTTCAAGGCGTCGAAGACGCGGAAGATATCGACGCCGTTGTCGGCAGACTTGGCGACGAAGCGTTCCACTACGTCGTCGGCATAATGGCGGTAGCCAAGCAGGTTCTGACCGCGCAACAGCATCTGCAGCGGGGTGTTGGGCATCAAATCCTTGAAGGCACTCAGCCGTTGCCAGGGGTCTTCCTTGAGAAACCGCACGCAGGCATCGAAGGTCGCCCCGCCCCAGACTTCCAGGGAATGGAAGCCGATCGCATCGAGAGACGCGCAGATTGGCAACATATCCTCGGTGCGCAGGCGTGTGGCGATCAGCGATTGATGGCCATCGCGCAGCACCACATCGGTGAGGTTGACGGCATCGGCGGCGGCAGAGGAAGCAGTTGTCGTCGTCATGAGATTCTCCTTAGAGGCCGGCGTGGGCGGCGATGGCGGCGGCAATCACCAGGGCCGCCTCTTCGGGGTTGCGCTTGACCGAGTACTGCAAGAGCTCGGGATGGGCCGGCACGAAACCGGTATCGAAATGTCCGCTACGAAAGTCCGCGTGGCGCAGGATTTCCTCGTAGTATGGCGCCGTGGTCTTGACGCCCTGCAGACGCATGTCATTGAGCGCGCGGATGCCCCGGTCGAGGGTCTCTTCCCAGCTCAACCCCCAGACCACCAGCTTCAGGCACAGCGAGTCGAAATAAGGGGGGATCTGGTAGCCGGTATAGATGGCAGTATCGGTGCGCACCCCGGGACCACCGGGCGCGTAGTAGCGCGTGATGCGCCCGAAAGAGGGCAGAAAATCGTTCTTGGGGTCTTCGGCGTTGATACGAAACTGGATCGCATAGCCGTGGTAACGAATGTCTTCCTGGCGAAACGACAACTTGTGGCCACTGGCGATACGCAGCTGCTCACGGACGATATCCACCCCGGTGATGGCTTCGGTAATGGTGTGCTCGACCTGGACCCGAGTATTCATCTCCATGAAGTAGATTTCATTGCCCTTGACCAGGAACTCCACGGTACCGGCGTTTTCATAGCCCACGGCCTTGGCCGCGCGCACGCCCAGCTCGCCGACATAGGCGCGCTGCTCTGGCGTCAACTGAGGACTTGGCGCGATCTCGATCAGCTTCTGGTTACGCCGCTGAATGGAGCAGTCGCGCTCGAAGAGATGGATCACGCTGCCATGCTTGTCGGCAAGGATCTGCACCTCGATGTGATGCGGGTCGACCACGCACTTCTCGAGAAACACATCGGCAGAGCCGAAGGCCTTGGTGGCCTCGGATACCACTCGCTCCCAGGCCTGCTCGAGCTGTTCCGCGCTGTCGCAGCGGCGAATGCCTCGGCCACCGCCGCCGGAGGTCGCCTTGAGCATGACGGGATAGCCGATGCGCTCGGCCTCCTTGAGAGCAGCGGCACAGTCTGCCAGGTTGCCCTCTGAGCCAGGAGTAACCGGCACTCCCGCATCGCGCATGGCCCGCCGGGCGGCGGTCTTGTCACCCATGCGGGCAATGACTTCGGAGCTCGGACCGACAAAGGCGATGCCGGCTTGCTCACAGATGCGGGCAAACTCGTCGTTTTCGGATAGAAATCCATAGCCGGGATGGATGGCATCACAGCCAGTCTCGCGGGCAAGGTCGACTAGACGCCGCGGGTCAAGGTAGCCCTCTAAGGGATCATCGCCGACCTGATAAGCCTCGTCGGCCCGCTTGACGTGCAGGGCAAAGCGGTCGGGTTCAGTGTAAATAGCCACCGAACGAATGCCCAGCTCGGCACAGGCCCGCTCGATGCGCACGGCAATCTCGCCGCGGTTAGCAATCAATAGTTTCTGGAACACGGGTCGAACCTCCAGGGTTACGGGTTGCGTCCTGAGCGGGCCTGCGAAACACTCGAAAGCCCCCGGAAGGTCGACATTCTCCCTCCCATGTCGCTTCCAGCGGCTCACGGGTGTCCAGCCACCCCCGTTGCAGGACGTTTTTTCACGCTACCGGGTGTCGAACCAATAGAAAAATTGATATTTTTTTGCCAACCTATAAGCTATACCTTATAGCTAGACCTTTGCGGGAATGCCGATGACTCGACCCAGTCTGCTCAATCGCCTGACGTTTCGTCAGTTGCAGGTCTTTCAGGCCGTGCATCGCCAGCAGTCTTACTCCCGGGCCGCCGAGCAGCTAGGCCTCACCCAGCCCGCGGTGAGCGCCCAGATCCGACAGCTCGAGCAGGCGCTGGAGCAGCCGCTGTTCAAGTATGCCGGCAAGACCCTGCACGTACTGCCAGCCGCTGATGCGCTGGCCGCCTCAGTGACCTCGATCTTCGGCCAGGTGTCGAGCCTCCAGATGGAGCTCTCCGAGATCGCCGGCACCATTCGCGGCGAGCTCAACCTGGCCGCGGTATCCACCGCCCAGTACGTGGTGCCTCATATTCTGGCCCGGTTTCGCGCCCGCTACCCGGAAGTCACCATTCGACTGCGCGTCTGCAATCGCAGCCAGGCCCTCGAGCGTCTGGCCGAACGGCGCGACGACCTGGTGATCATGGGCATGGTGCCCCAAGATGCCCAACTGGCCTTCATGCCGATACTGGACAACGAGATGATCCCGGTCGTCTGGCCAGGCCATCCGCTGCTGACGGCCGACAAGCCGAGCCTCGAGGACTTTGCGCGCCACTATGTGCTAATGCGCGAACCCGGTTCCGGGACGCGGACCGCCTTCGAGGAGTTCGCCGCCAGGGAGCGGGTGTCGCTGCCGCATACCATCGAGCTGGGTACCAACGAGGCGATCAAGCAGGGCATCATGGCGCACCTGGGCGTCGCGGTATTGCCGCGATTGGCCGTGCAGCTGGAAATCGCTTCCGGACTGCTGGCATCGCCCAAGCTGCCCGGCTTTCCGCTCAAGCGCTCCTGGTGCACCGTCTACCCCAAGGACCGGCCGCCCTCGCCGGTCACTGAGCTTTTCCTGCGCTGCGTGCGAGAGCTGCTGCCCGAGCTCAATCGCCACTTTAGCGGGCCTCTCGAACCCATGCCGGGCCACGGTGTGGTCTGTCTACCGGCGGTGGATAGCCAGCAGTTCTAATCCGCCCCTTGCAGACATCAAAAAGCCGGGCTTCAAAAGCCCGGCCTTGCTGTGTCGTCATGCAGTCCGTGTTGGCGTATCAGGTCCGCGGCAGGGTGACACCGCGCTGCCCCATGTATTTGCCGCCCCGATCCTTGTAGGAGGTCTCGCAGACCTCATCGGATTCCAGGAACAGCATCTGCGCGACACCCTCGTTGGCGTAGATCTTGGCCGGCAGATTGGTGGTGTTGGAGAATTCGAGCGTCACGTGCCCTTCCCATTCCGGCTCCAGGGGGGTGACGTTGACGATGATGCCACAGCGAGCGTAAGTGGACTTGCCGAGGCAAATGGTCAGCACATTGCGCGGTATGCGGAAGTACTCCACGGTGCGAGCCAGGGCAAAGGAGTTGGGCGGGATCACGCAGACATCCCCTTTGACGTCGACGAAACTCTTCTCGTCGAAGGCTTTCGGGTCGACGACCGCCGAATGGATGTTGGTGAAGACCTTGAATTCATCGGAGCAGCGCACGTCGTAGCCGTAGCTGGACGTGCCGTAGGAGATCACCCGCTGCTCGTTGACGTAGCGCACCTGATCCTCCATGAACGGTTCGATCATGGCGTCACTGGCGGCCATGCGACGGATCCAGTTATCGGACTTGATGCTCATCGGGGATTCCTTGAGGTGCGTCGAGGGTGAAGGGCAAAAAACAGGGCCGTAATCATAACGGCCCTGACGGCGTTCCAAAAGACTTGGCTGCAGCAAGCCCTTATGACCAGGTAACGCTAAAGCGTTTCTGGCCTGAGCAGACCTAGTCGCCGAAGGAGATGTTCGGCCCCTCGGCTTGCTGGGCGGTAACGCCCTCGACCACGGCTCGCGCCACCTTGCGGAAGGTTTGCGCCACCTCGCCCTCGGGCTCGGCGACCACGGTAGGACGGCCGCCATCCGCCTGCTCGCGGATGCCAAGGCTCAACGGCAACTGACCCAGCAGCGTTGTCTCGTACTGTGAGGCAATGCGCTCGCCACCGCCAGCGCCAAAGATCGGCTCCTGGTGGCCACACTCCGAGCAGACATGCAGGCTCATGTTTTCGACGATTCCCAGCACCGGCACATTGACCTTGCGGAACATCTCGATGCCCTTGCGCGCGTCCAACAGTGCGATGTCCTGCGGAGTCGTGACGATCACCGCTCCATCGACCTCGACCTTCTGGGCCAGCGTCAGCTGGATGTCACCGGTACCCGGCGGCATGTCGATGAACAGATAGTCGAGATCGTCCCAGGCGGTCTGGTTGAGCATCTGCTGGAAGGCACCGGCAACCATGGGCCCGCGCCATACCATCGGCTCTGTGATATCGACCAGGAAGGCCATCGACATCGCCTGGATGCCATGAGCCTCGAGAGGGGCGAATTGGTTATCCCCTACCTGGTGCGGCCTCACGCCCTCACCGATGCCCAGCATCTGCGCCTGGCTGGGACCATAGATATCGGCATCCAGCAGACCGACTCGATAGCCCTCGGCCGCCATGGCCAACGCCAGGTTGGCGGTCACAGTGGACTTGCCAACGCCGCCCTTGCCCGACGCCACGGCGACGATATGCTTTACACCCTCCATTACGATCTTCTCCTGTGTCATTGATCGTCGGCATCGCATGCCGCCATGGGGCGAGTATAACCCGCGTGCCCCGGCCAATCCCAAGCAGACTAGTCAACTTTTCGCCTGCGGATTTCTACGCAAGGCACGGCACGTAAACGAGCCCGCTTGATCGCCAGTTTCGGATCCAAGCCCTTATCCAAGACCTTATCCAAGACCTTGGCAAAACCCTGGCTTGGCCTCTGCCCCAACCCGCTGATCGAAACGTTGGCCTAAACGCTGACCTAAACCCTGTCCTAAACCCTGTCCTGCGCTTTGTTCTATGCCATTTGTCCTATGCTGATGGGGACACCCAGCGAGACGGCTATGACATGCTCTTCCGGGACCGCCAAGATGCCGGTTGGCAGCTCGCCAACGCTCTACATGACTATCACCAACCACTGGTGCTTGGCCTGCCTCGCGGCGGTGTGCCGGTGGCATTCGAGGTGGCGCAGGCATTGGGCGGCGAACTCGATGTACTGGTAGTGCGCAAGCTGGGCGTGCCCTGGCACCCGGAGCTTGCCATGGGCGCCACCGGCAACGGCATCTGCATCCTGAATCACGAGCTGATCGCACGTCTCGGCATCGGCAAGGAGCGGCTCAACGCCATCATTGCCGATGAAACCCGCGAGCTGCAACGACGCGAGCTGGCCTATAGAGGTCACCGACCGCCACCTCGCATCACCGGGCGCAGCGTCATCGTGGTCGATGACGGCCTGGCCACCGGGGCGACCATGCAGGCTGCCGTGGAAGCCGTGCGAAAAGATGCGCCTGGAGAGCTGGTGGTAGCGGTGCCGGTGGCGGCTGCCGACAGCCTGGCCGCGATCGACAGATTCGCCGATCGAGTCGTCTGCCTGCATGCGCCACGGGATTTCATGGCGGTTGGCCAGTGGTACCAGACCTTCGGGCAAACCAGTGATGAAGAGGTGATTGCGCTGCTGGCCCGGGCGGCCTTGCCTCGGTCATCACCGCCTCCCTAGCCCCGGCTGCGACCATCGCGAGGCGCAGCCGCTTGCCGGATGCCCGGGGGCGACCTACACCTTGTAGATGAACACCTCCTCTGCCGGCCGCCCCAGCCGCCCCGTGCGGCTGGTGCACTTCCTGGGCCTGGTACTGCTCGGCGGGCTGATCGGAGCCACCGCCGCTCTTTTGGCCATGGCCTTCGTTGCCGGCGTGCTGTGGCTAAACGATCTGCTGTGGATCTCAGCGGACAGCCGGCGTCATGCCGCCTCTTCGGCAGTGCTCGTCATCGCCACCCTCACCGTCCCCACCCTTGGCGGCCTGCTCGTCGGCCAGTTTCACCGTCTGCTGGCCGAGCGCCGCGCCCAGGGGCCGAGTGACGTGATTGCCGCCGTTCAGACCCGCCGCGGCCGGCTGCCGATCCGCGCCAGCATCCTCTCGGCCCTCAGCGCCCTGTTGGCATTGGGCAGCGGCGCGTCCGTTGGGCAGTACGGGCCACTGGTGCACCTGGGGGGCACGCTGGGCTCTCTGGCGGCGCGGCTGCTGCGACTCTCCCGGGTCGGGGACAACATCGGTATCGCCTGCGGGGTCGCCGCCGCCATAGCCGCGACCTTCAATGCCCCGCTGGCCGGCATCGTCTTCGCCCATGAGGTGGTGCTGCGCCACTATGCCCTGCGCGCCTTCGCTCCCATCGCCGCCGCCGCCATCGTCGCCCATGTCCTGGCCAACAGCCTGCAGGCCAGCGGCCCATTGCTACGGATCGGCGAAACGGCCGTTCCCCATGCCTGGGAATATGCGGCCTTCCTGGTGCTCGGCGGCCTCGGTGCGCTGGTCGCCGGCGCCTATATGGGCGCCATCCTTGCCGTGGAACGCCAGGCCAGCCGTCTGCCGGTGCCTGTTTCGCTACGCCCGGCGCTTGCCGGCGCGATGCTCGGCGTGACCGCCCTCTGGGTACCGCAGATCCTCGGCATCGGCCAGGAAACCCTGCGGCTGGCCACCGTGGCAGGCGCCTACGCCCTCGACGATCTCGCGCTCCTGCTCATCCTCAAGCTCGCCGCCACGGCGCTGTGCCTGGGGCTGGGGTTCAGCGGCGGCGTGTTCAGCCCCGCCCTGCTGATCGGCACCCTGTTCGGTGCCCTTTATGGCCATGTGACACTGATGGTGGTGGGCGCCAGCCAGGAGACCTTCGTGTTCTATGCCGTCTGCGGCATGCTGGCGGTCACCGCCCCGGTGATCGGTGCACCATTGGCGAGCCTGCTGATCGTCTTCGAGCTCACCGGCAACTACGCACTGACTACCGCGGCGCTGGCCAGCGTGACCCTGGCCAGCCCGATCAGCGCCCAGTTGTTTGGCCGCTCGCTGTTCGACATCCAACTCGCCAGGCGCGGGCTGGACCTGTCGGCCGGACGCAGCCGAGCCATGCTCAAACAGGCCAGGGTCGATGTTCATCTGACCCGTGACTGCGTGACCCTGTCGCCACAGACATCGGTGGTCGTGGCGGTGAGACATATCTGCCATGCCGACCACGCCGAGGCCCAACTAGCCGATGCCGACGGCCGCCATTGCGGCAGCGTGACGCTCGCCAGCCTGGAAGCTGCCCGGGAGGATGGCCATGGCGATGTACCGGTGGCCGACTTCATCAGCCCAGCCCGCCCCACGCTGGCCCCCGACGATTCGCTTTGGGATGCCATGGCCGCCCTGGAACACTTCAGTGGTGAAGCGCTGGCCATGGTCGATCATGAGGCCGACGGCATCTTTCTCGGCGTGGTCTACGAGGACTCCATCGCCCGCGCCTTCATGCGCTCCAGCAACGAGCTCCGCGACGAGGAGAACAGCCATGGCTGACCATCAGCAACGACCGTCAGTGCCCATCGCCTAGGCGTGCCGCCCGTCGGGCGAGACAAGCCCAGGCACCAGACACGACACGGCCCCCTTGAACAGGAGGCCGTGTGTCTTTCGATGAGTGCTTCAAGCACAGATACTTCGATCACTTGTGCTCAAAGCTCGCTCGGTGCACGTTCGAGTGCTGGATGCATCGGCGTTAAAGGCGAGAGGGCGTTAAAGGCGAGAGAGCACCAAATGCGGTGCTGCCCAGCTCACTGTTCGGCCTCAGGCTCCTGCTCGATTTCCGTCTGATTGCTCTTCGTTTCCGCTTCTTCCGCCTGAGTCGACTCCTGCTTCGTGGCACCCTCTGCACCCTCTGCGGAGGACGTCTCAGCGGAGGATGTCTCTGTGGAGGACGCCTCTGCGGAGGATGTCTCTGTGGAGGACGCCTCTGTGGAAGGCGTCGCTTCCTGCGCAGCGGCCTCGTCCGAGGCCTCGCGCTTCTGGGCGTCCTGTGCCGAGGAACCCACAGAGACCTGGCTTAGCTCATCACGCCATTCGGCGAGCTGCGCCTCGAGACGGTCCAGCTGATTCCGTCGCGCATCTGCCTGATCGCTCAGCTCGGCAATCTGCGTTTGCAGGCTGTCGCGCTTCTGCTGAGTAGCGTCGAGCTCATTGAGGGCCTGGGTCAGGTTTTCATCGACATGGGCAAAGGACTGCTCGGCAGCCGCGATCTTGCCCTCTAGCGCAGCGGACTGCTCTTCGCGGCTGGCAATTTCTTGCTCGAGAGCGTCGCGACGTTCTTGCAGAGACGCAATGTTGCTTTCGAGCTCTGCCTGGCGCCCTTCAGCATCGGCAATGGCACTGCGGCTCTCTTCGAGGGTCGCCTGGGCCTGGTCGCGTTCCTTGACGGCCTGATCTACCTGGTCGGAAAGGGTTTCGTACTCGGCCTGACGCGAGGCGATCGTGGCGTCCAGTTCATCGATCTGCGCCTGGCGCTCCTCGAGGGTCGACGTCATGGCATCCTGACGGGACTGCGCTTCGCTGACGCTTTCCTCAAGGTTTGCCAGACGCGTCTTGGCGGCTTCAACCTGGCTATTCAGGTCCGAAAGGGCCGCCTCTGCAGCGTCAATGGAATCATAGGTCTCGCTGAAGGAGGCGACACGGTCGCTCAGTGTCTGCCGTTCGCTTTCAAGCTCTGCCACTCTGGCCTCGAGCCGCTCACGCTCGCTGCTGGCACTGGAGCTGGCGTAGAAGGCATAGAGCACTACCAGCACCAGCAGCACGACCAGCGCCTTGACCCGGTTGTCTTTCAGTAGATCACCTACCGATTGATCCGCCATCTTATCGTCTCCTGTCAGCCCCACTGATTATTGATCAGCAAGGCAAATGAAACATCGCAGTCCCGTGGGCCACGGGCCGAGCCTACAAGATAGGGGATACCAGCGTTGACTGCCATGCGGCGGAATCAGTCGATGGCCTGGCGGCTCACCTTGCCACGCAGGGCCTTGTGCTTGCCACGCTGCTTTTTTTGCTCGATGCGTCGCTTCTTGGCCCCCTTGCTGGGCCGAGTGGGCACACGTTTCTTGGGCGCGTAGAGCGCGCGTTTGATCAGTGACTTGAGTCGCGCCAGCGCCTCCTGGCGGTTACGTTCCTGGGTACGGTGCTCCTGTGCCTTGATGATCACCACGCCGTCACGGCTGATACGCTTGTCCCGAAGTGCCAGCAGCTGCTCCTTGACGCCTTCCGGCAGTTGAGAGGCACGAATATCGAAACGCAGATGAATCGCCGAGGCGACCTTGTTGACATTCTGCCCGCCGGCGCCCTGGGCGCGAACGGCCTGCAGCTCCAGTTCATCGTCGTTGATCACAATCTGTCGCGATACTTCCAGCATTAACATGAGTCCTTATAGCCGGCGTGTTTATCCAGACGCGTTCGCCCAGCGTGGTTATCCGCCGCTGATGTATTGATGCTCCCGTCGACCTAGAGCCAACCTGCCCGACGAAATCGCCAGTGCAGGCCCCCGCAGGCAAGCCCCATGATCGACAGAGCGAGGGGGTAGCCGAGTCGCCAGTCTAGCTCTGGCATATGCTGGAAGTTCATTCCCCATATACCGGCCAGAATGGTTGCCACGGCGAATATTGCCGCCCAGGCGGCAAGCCGCTTGTGCACCTCGCTTTCATCGATGGCCACCATCGACAGGTTGACCTGGATGGCCGTGATGATGGTTTCGCGGATGGTGTCGACCCCGACCTCGATACGGTGCAGGTGATCATACACGTCGCGGAAGTATTCGCGGGTGTTGAGGCACAGTGCCGGCACACGACCGCCGGTCAGATGAGCCGTGGCCTCGGCTAGGGGCGTTACGGCGTGCTTCAACAGCATGGTGCGACGCTTGAGTTGGTAAAGACGCTCGAGGCTCATGCGCGCCGTTCCCCGGGTGAATATCTGATCCTCGATATTCTCGAGTTCATTTTCCAGCGACTCGACCACCGGGAAGTAGCGATCCACCACCGCATCAAGCAGCGCGTAGAGCACGAAGGCAGGCCCCTGCTTGAGCAGGTGGGGCTCCCTTTCGCAGCGTTCTCGCACACCAAGGAAACCTTGGGAGGCATGCTGTCGAACCGACAGCACAAAACGCTCGCCGAGGAACACCGCCACCTCACCCTCATCGAATTCACCATCGACCAGGGTAATCGGCCGCATGATGCAAAAAAGCGCCTTGCCATACTCCTCGATCTTGGGGCGCTGCTGGCCATGCAGGGCATCTTCGACGGCCAGCTCATGCAAGTCGAAGATCTGCTCGAATCGCCGGAACTCCTCGGGGTCCGGATCATGCAAGGCGACCCACACGAAGCAGTTGGAGTGCTGCATGGCCTCGGCGATATCATCGGTATGGATATCCCGCTGGCGATGCCCGTGTTCATAGGCGACACAGTTGACGATCATCGGCTAGCTCCTGGCTGGATCCTGAATAGACCACGGCATAGACACCAATAAGGCAATGGCCCCACGCTTACCCATCATCTTCTCCGCCCCGACAGGGGCTCGAGACGCGTTGCGAACGTCGCAGCGATGGGCGTCGCAGCAGCCAAAGAGCAAGTCGACGCAAGCCGCGCAGCAATGGATACCAGCCCCTGGCACGCCACCGGCCGCTAAAAAGGTGACGATTCAGTCGATTGAAGGCGCCCACCGGGCTGCTCAACATGGCCAGCACCCGCAGCGCCTCGGCGCCGTGATACCACTGACTCTCGAGGCGCAGCACCATGCCCTGATCGAGGTCGAAGCCGAGGGCTTGCACCTCGTCGATCACCGGGTCATCGCCACGGGCATCGACCAGGCGCATTTCGCCCACGGTGTCTTTCAGCCGCATCCAGCGAACATAGCGGGTGCAAAAGGGGCACTGGCCATCGTAGACCAGCAGGTTGGGGGTATCGGCTGCCACGTATTTTCCTCCTGACACAGCTGGCAGCGGTCGCTCGGATGGCCGTCGGCGTGCCGCTGCGCTTATGATGGCATTGATCGCTCCACTCGCCGACCTCACAAGGACGTTGTGCATGCCGAGTCACCTCGCCGCCCTGCCCCGCCTGATTTCTCGCTTGGCGCATTTCGCCCGGCGAGTGCTGATGGCTTTCTTTCGTAACCGGGGCATCCTGCTGGCCGGCGGCGTGGGCTACAATATCCTGCTGTCGATCGTGCCACTCTTTGCGCTTCTCTGCGTGCTGCTGACTCATGTGGCCGACGAGCAGCATCTGCTCGAAGTGCTGTCGATCCAGGCGCGTCACCTGACACCGGCGCATGCCAGCGTCCTGCTCGATGCGGTGCAGGCGCTGCTGGAATCGCGGGATGCCATCGGGCTATTCGGCATTCCGGTGCTGCTGATTTTCAGCTCCTTCGCCTTTCGCATGCTGGAGGACTGCATGGCGATCATCTTCCATCACCCGGACTATCAGGAGAAACGCAGCGTCTGGGTGTCCGTGCTGCTGCCCTATGCCTTTATTCTGGTGCTAGGCACCGGGCTTCTGGCCCTTACCCTGCTGGTATCGATGATCGGCGCCCTCAACAATGCCATGCTGGCGATCTTCGGCATCAGCCTGCCGCTAGCAAGCCTTTCGGAGCCGGCCCTCAACCTGATCAGCTTCCTGGGGCTGTTTGCCATGTTCAGCGCCATCTACAAGGTGCTGCCGGTGGTGCATATCGCACTGCGCAGGGCTCTGGTCGGCGGCTTTGTGGCGGCGTTGCTCTGGGAGGGAGTCCGCCAGCTGCTGGTGGTCTATTTCGCTAGCCTGTCGCTGGTCAATGCGGTTTATGGCTCGCTTGCCACCATCGTCATCGTGCTGCTGAGCCTCGAGGTCGGCGCCATTATCCTGCTGCTGGGTGGGCAGGTGATCGCCGAGCTCGAGCGCAATGACCGCGCCGACTTGCCTTGGTACCAGGACCCGCCCCGAGACGCCGTCAGTGCGTCCCGCTGAGGGCCTCCTGCACGCTGAGTTTGGCGCGGATGAAACCGCTGTGCCTGACGTACAGCAGATCGGCCAGGCGCCGAATGCGGTGCTCCTCTAGCGGGCTCAGCTCACCATCGGCATAGGCCAGCTGCCACATCAAACGGATCAACTCCGCCCGCTGTTCATAGCCATAGCGATCCTTGATCAGGCTGACGAACTGATAGTGATCGACCGCATGCTCGACTTCCTGCCGAGCCAGTGTCATCAACTCGTCCACGGCAGCTTCGTCGAGCGAGAAATGACGCAGCAGCATACCGCGAAGGGCATCGAGCTCACGGCGATCATGGTGGTAGTCGGCACGGACCACTTCGCACAGCAGTGCGGCGGTTGCGAGCTCCAGGGTCGGCCCTTCCTGCTCAGCTGAGCTAGCCAAGGTGCGGTTAAAGAACTGCTGAATGGCCTCAAGCATGGGCTAGTCTCCTAGGATTGATAAGAGGGCTTCATCGCGCCCTTCACGATTGCGACCGGCAGCCCGGCGGGGAAGTTCAGAAACCGGCCAGCCGCCTAGGGCTTGAGCCGGTAACCACTGCGAAACATCCAGCTGACCACCGCGAGACTGACGGCGAGGAAGGCCACCACCACCGCGAGGCTCGCCGCCAGGCTGACATCGCCGACGCCATAAAAGCTCCAGCGAAAGCCGCTGACCAGATAAACGACCGGATTGAGTAGCGTTACGCCTTGCCAGAACGGCGGCAGCATGTCGATGGAATAGAAAGTGCCGCCAAGGAAGGTCAGCGGCGTGATCACCAAGAGCGGCACCAGTTGCAGCCGGTCAAAGCCTTCGGCCCAGATGCCGATGATGAAACCGAGCAGACTGAAGGTAAACGCCGTCAGGACCAGAAACAGCAGCATCCAGAATGGGTGAGCGATCTGGAGCGGGACGAAGAGCCCCGCCGTGCCCAGAATGATCAGCCCCAGGAGAATCGACTTGCTGGCTGCGGCTCCTACGTAGCCCATCACGATTTCCATATAGGACACCGGCGCCGAGAGCAGCTCGTAGATGCTGCCCGAGAAGCGCGGAAAAAAGATCCCGAAGGAGGCATTCGAGACGCTCTGGGTCAGCAGCATCAGCATGATCAGGCCCGGCACGATGAAGGCGCCGTAACTGATCCCTGCCACTTCGGTGATCCGCGAGCCGATGGCCGAGCCGAACACCACGAAATAAAGAGACGTCGAGAGCACCGGCGAGACGATACTCTGCAGCAGCGTGCGCCGGGTGCGGGCCATTTCCGAGCGGTAAATGGCCGCCATGCCGCGAAGATTCATGGGTTCTCCCTTACCAGGCTGACAAAGATGTCCTCGAGCGAGCTCTGCTCGGTATGCAGGTCCTTGAACTGAATGCCGGCCTTGCTGAGTTCCTCGAGCATGCCAGCGATGCCGGTATGCTCCTGCTGAGTGTCATAGCGGTAGACCAGCTCATGGCCGTCGTCGGAAAGCGTCAGCGGATAGTCAGACAACGCATTGGGCAGCGAGACCAGCGGCTCGAGCATTTCCAGGGTCAGTTGCTTGCGTCCAAGGCTGCGCATCAGGGTCTGCTTGTCCTCGACCAGGATGATCTCACCGCGTTGGATCACGCCGATGCGATCAGCCATCTCCTCGGCTTCTTCGATGTAATGGGTGGTGAGGATAATGGTCACCCCGCTCTCGCGCAGGCCACGCACCACCTCCCACATTTCACGTCGTAGCTCGACATCGACACCCGCAGTGGGTTCGTCGAGGAACAGGATCTTCGGCTCATGCGACAGTGCCTTGGCGATCAACACTCGCCGCTTCATGCCCCCGGAAAGCGTGATCAAGCGGTTGTTGCGCTTTTCCCACAGCGCCAGCGAACGCAGCACTCGCTCGATATGAGCGGGATCGGGCGCCTTGCCAAAGAGCCCACGGCTGAAACTTACCGAATTCCACACCGTCTCGAAGGCCTCGTTGGTCAGTTCCTGTGGCACCAGGCCGATCCTCGCCCGGGCCGCCCGATAGTCGCGGATATTGTCATGGCCATCGACCAGCACCGCCCCCGACGTGGGGTTGACCAGGCCGCAGATAACGCTGATCAGCGTGGTCTTGCCGGCACCATTGGGACCTAACAGGGCAAATATCTCCCCGGCCTTTACGTCGAGGTTGACACCGGTAAGCGCCTGGAACCCTGAGGCATAGGTCTTGGACAGGCCGGTGACGCTGATCGCCGACGGCATGGCAGCATTCTGCTCTGAAGGTAAGGACGAGGATGCAGGTCGGGGTGAAGTCAATGGATGCGGCTCTCCTTGGCGGCTGGTTGAATCCATGTTGAGGCGTTATCTCCACTCAGTCAGGGTCCGTCGACAGCTCGGCAGCTGTCGCATCGCCGGTGCTGGGCGGTGCGGCCTCTGTGGGGGCATCGAGCCCCAGAAAACCACCTGACTGGCGTTGCCAGAGGCCGGCATAGGTACCGCCATGGGCGAGTAGCTCGTGATGAGTACCAGACTCGACGATACGCCCCTGTTCCATGACCACCAGCCGATCGAGCATGGCGATGGTCGAGAGTCGATGGGCGATGGCGATCACCGTCTTGCCCTCCATCAGTGCATAGAGCTGTTCTTGAATCGCCGCCTCGACCTCTGAGTCGAGCGCCGAGGTGGCCTCGTCGAGCACCAGAATCGGCGCATCCTTGAGCAGTACTCGAGCGATGGCGATGCGCTGACGCTGACCGCCGGACAGCTTGACACCGCGCTCGCCGACATGGGCGTCGTAGCCGGTGCGGCCCTGAGGATCGGAGGCCTGACGGATGAAGGTATCCGCATGGGCGCGCCTGGCCGCGTCGATGATCTCTTCCTCGCTGGCATCCGGACAACCGTAGCGAATGTTGTCGCGAATCGAGCGATGCAATAGCGAGGTGTCCTGGGTCACCATGCCGATCTGACGGCGCAGCGAGGCCTGGGTTACCCCGGCGATATTCTGACCGTCTATCAGAATGCGCCCTGCATCAATGTCGAAGAAGCGCAGCAACAGGTTGACCAGAGTCGACTTGCCCGCACCGGATGATCCCACCAGCCCCACTCGTTCTCCCGGGCGAAGCGTCAACGATAGCTCGTCGAAGACGGCGGCTTCCCGGGCGGCGCCCTGGGTCGCGTTGACACTGGCGACCTGAGGGCCATGACCATAGGCGAAGGTCACCTTGTCGAAGCGGACCTCGCCCCGCTCAACGCTCAGCTCCGGCGCACCGGGAGCGTCGCTGACGGCCTGAGCCTGGGCAATGGTGTTGATGCCGTCCTGCACGGTGCCGAGATTCTCGAACAAGCCGGCGACTTCCCATAGAATCCAGTCGGACATCATGCGCAGGCGCATCACCAGGCCGATGGCAACGGCGATGGCCCCCAGCGAGATCAGCGACTGGTGCCACGCCAGAATGGCGACCCCCGCCATGGACACCAGCAGCAACGAATTCAGGGTCTGCAGGGTGACCGTCAACTGGGTGACCAGCCGCATCTGGCGATGAACCGTGGCCATGAAGCCGTCCATGGCACCGCGCGCATAGGCCTGCTCAGCCTGGGTATGGGCGAACAGCTTGAGGGTCTGGATGTTGGTATAGCTGTCAACGATGCGGCCGGTCATCTGGGCCCGGGCATCGGCCTGAGCCATTGAGATATGCTTGAGACGTGGCACGAAAACGCGCATCAGTACCAGATAGCCGCAAAGCCAGATGACCAGCGGGGCCATCAGCCAGGCTTCGCTGCGCCCTACCAGTATCAGGGCGCCGGTGAAATAGACCACCACATAGACGAAGACGTCCATCAGCTTGACCACCGTCTCGCGGATGGCGAGTGCGGTCTGCATGACCTTTTGCGAGACCCGTCCGGCGAATTCGTCCTGAAAGAACGGCAGGCTCTGCTCAAGCAGGTAGCGATGGGCCAGCCATCGCACCCGCATCGGGTAATTGCCGAACAGGCTCTGGTGGGTGACCAGCGACTTGCCGAGCACCAATAGCGGGAAGGCCACCAGCGCCAGCGCCGCCATGCCCAGCAGGCGCCCGCCATGGTCGGCGAAGAAGCTCGCCCGGTCCGCCTGAGCCAGCCAGTCGACGAGCTCGCCCATGAAAGCGAAGAACACCACCTCGACGACGGACACCAGCGCGGCGAGCAGCGTCATCGCCAGCAGCAGCGGCAACAGTGGTCGCGAATAGTGAAACAGAAAGGCCAACAGTCGCCGGGGTGGCGTCTCCGGCACGGCCCCGGGATAGGGGTCGATCAGCGACTCGAAAAAACGAAACATGGCTCCCCTCGACGGTTGGCCGTGATTGGCGCGTTAGCGCACGTCACTCCAGCGTGATCTGGCCGTCCACATCGACCTTCAGCTTGAGGCCGGCGATCTCGAGCGTCGCCTTGGCCGCGAAGGTCTCGTTGCCCTGGATGCGCCCCTCGGCAATGGCCTGATCCACGGCCTGCTCGATCTCGCGCTGAGAGTTGATGCCGACCTGCTTGAGAAACTTGCGAACACTGAGATTGAAGGTTTCTTCGTTCATGATGCGCTTCCTGAGTGATGGACCACAAGGCAAGGCGAGACCATCGCTGGTCAATGCGCTTCGCCAGCTCGACTGACGCTGTTGCATGGCGCTGATCCAGAAATGCCACGCTGGCTAGATAAGCCACTGCCGTTATAGCACGCCCCATGGTGTCGCGCCTGGCCAACCAGGTTGGGCTACTATCCACGCTCATCGTCGCTATTCATCACCAACGGTCATCACCAACGATTCATCACCACCATCGATCATCGCCGAGACGTAGCGTCAGCGCTTCGGCGTCGGACAAGCGCCTGGCAGGTCGACAGCCCGGCCGCCTCCACCAGCCGGTGCTACCAGTAGCGGGCAGTTGTTGCCATCACCCTCTTCATTGCGACCCTTGGCTGAGTCATTGTCAGTACGGCTCCCTCTGGTCGATTGCCCTATCGTCATCCACTCATGGCATTCGAGAGACCAGACACAAAGAAGCCGTGCGTGGATAGGTTCCGCGCACGGCTTCTTGTCACTTATCCCGCGCCAATCAACTGCGGCTGGTGACTTCCAGCAGGTGATACCCGAACTGGGTCTTGACCGGGCCGTGCACCTTGTTCAATTCGCCGCTGAACACCACCTTGTCGAACTCAGGCACCATCTGGCCGGGGCCGAAGGACCCCAGGTCACCGCCCTGGCGGCTCGACGGACAGCTGGAATTTTCCTTGGCGACGTCGGCGAAATCGCGACCGCCTTCGATCTCAGCCTTCAGAGCCTCACACTTCTCTTCACTGTCGACCAGAATATGCCGCGCCGTGGCTTTTGCCATCTTCGTTTCTCCTGTTTTTGCCGCTTGGCAGTGGTTGGTATCCCGACAAGAATACCATCATGACACCACTTAGGCGCCTCCCGAGTCAGCACACCGGCTCATCGCCCGCTTCGCGCTTCATCGAATGAATCACCACCGGTCCAGACACCATATGTCCGGGCCGCTGATGGCTAGGCGCGATAAAAAAGCGCCGCCGTGGCTCCGGCCTGTCGCGCGATCTCCATTGTTGCCAGGAAACATTGTTTTGGTATCAAAATGTAGTCTGCTCACTCCACGCCAACTACGCTTATAGCAGTAGCTACTCAGGAATGCGATGAAAGACAAGGACGCCGCCTCGCCAGGAGTTGGCCAATGGGAGACCGTCATGCACCATCCCACCCGCATCGTGATATTTTCCTGCACGAGGCGTCACTGATTCCCTTGCCGACATCCCCTGAGCCCAGAATCCACTGGTTTCGCTGGCTATGGCTGCTGACCACGCTAGTCGCCTTGACGATCATGACCCTGATGCTGGTCAACGAGGCACGCTCATCGCGTTGGCAGGCCCGGGAGATTTCCGAATACGCTCAGCGGCTTGGCTACACCCTGGCGGACGGTTCCAGCGACCGCCTTGTTTTTCCCCGTCATGGTCCCTTCGACGAGCGCCTGGGCTACACCCGTCTGCCGCACTGGCAGCAACGCCTGGAAGAACGCGGCTTCGAGGTCAGTCAGCAAGTGCGCATGTCGCCGGCATTGCTCGACTATGCCAACCGCGGCTTCTTCGTGCCCTACCGCGAGAAAACCCAGGCAGGGCTCGCGCTCACGGAGTGTCGTGGCGAGACGATGCACCACTTTGCCAATCCGCAGCGCCACTTCGCCCATTTCGAAGAGGTGCCTGAACTGGTGCTCAAGAGCCTCTTGTTCATCGAAAACCGGGATCTACTCGACAACGAATATCGCTACGCCAATCCGGCCGTGGACTGGCCACGCTTCGTCCGCGCCGCCGTTTCTCAGGTCGGTGAAGCGATCAATTTGCCGGGCCAGTCGTCGGGTGGCAGCACCCTAGCCACCCAGCTCGAGAAGTACCGCCACTCCCCAGGCGGCCTGACGATGTCAGCCCAGGAGAAGCTGAGACAGATGGTATCCGCCAGCGTGCGTGCCTACCGTCAAGGCCCCGAGACACTGACCGCCCGTCAGGACGTGGCGCTGGACTACCTCAACTCGGTGCCGCTATCCGCCGCACCGGGCTATGGAGAAGTGCTTGGCCTGGGCGATGGTCTCTGGGTATGGTTCGGCGCCGAGCTCGATGACGTCATCCTGGCACTGGCATCGAATGAGACTGGCGCCGCGGCTCTGGCCGCCCGCGGCCAGGCCCTTCGGCAAGTGGTGGCCCTGATGATCGCCCAGCGGCGCCCATCACACTACTTGCGGGCAGGCCATGACGACCTGGCCGAACTGAGCGCTTCCTACCTGCGCCTGATGGCCGAGCAAGGGCTCATCGACCCCGAGCTGCGCGATGCAGCCCTTGCCCAGTCGCTCGGTTTCCGCGACTTCCAGTCAGCCCCCGTCTCGCTGCGGGTCGATACCGATAAGGGACTGCGCCTGGCTCGCGGGCGGCTGGCTTCCTTGCTCGATATCTCACTGTACGAGCTTGATCGGCTTGACCTGAGAGCCTCCACGACCCTCAACGCCGACCTTCAGCACAGGGTCAGCGCATACCTACAGCGGCTCGAAGATCCCTCGGCTGCGGCCGAGGCGGGTCTTTTCGGCCATCATCTACTCGATCGACCCGAGACCGCCGCCGGGGTGCGCTACAGCTTCACGCTCTTCGAGCGCAGCGATGAGGGCTTTCAGGTGCGCGTGCAGACCGACACCAACGGCACCGCCTTTGACATCAATCAGGACAGCAAGCTGGAATTGGGCTCAACGGCGAAGCTGAGAGTACTGGCGAGCTATCTCGAGATCATTGCCGAGCTGCATGAACGCTATAGCGGGCAGCCTCGAGAGGCGCTTCTCCGCGTCGACGTCGATCGCCGTGATGCTCTGCTGCGCTGGGTGGTGGACCAACTGATCCGCGACCCGGATCTGCCGCTGAAGACACTGCTCGAGGCGGCCATGCAGCGTCGTTACTCGGCGAGCCCTTACGAGCGTTTCATCACCGGCGGGGGAATTCATACCTTCACGAATTTCCGCCGCGAGGACAATGGCCGACGCCCCACCCTCGAGCATGCGCTGCACCAGTCCATCAACCTGCCCTTCGTGCGACTGCTGCGTGACCTGGTCAACCATCACGTCTATGCCAATCCGGACAACCGACGCCTGCTGGAAGATGATAGCGACCCACGTCGTGACCTCTATATCTCGCGCTTCGCCGACCAGGAGGGACGGATATTCCTCGACCGCTTCTGGCAGCGCTATCACACGCTTGATGCAGAGGCCCGCTTGGCGCGGCTGTTTCGTCACATTCATACCACCCCGGTGCGGCTGGCCGCAGCGTATCGCTATCTGATGCCCGAGCAAACTGCCGATGAATTTCGCCGTTTGCTGCGCGAGACATTATCGGCCGACAGTGCGGATAATCAGGTCTTGGATGACAAGAAGCTGGACGCGCTCTACTGGCAGTACGCCCCCGACCGTTACTCCCTTAACGACCGCGCCTATTTAAGCCGTGTCCATCCGCTGGAGCTATGGCTGCTAGCTTATTTAGGCACTCACCCCGATGCCAGCCGCGAAGAGGTGATGCTGGCCAGCATCGAGGAGCGCCAGCAGAGCTATGCCTGGCTGGTCCGCACCCGACACCGCCAGGCACGGGACAGCCGCATCCGGCGCATGCTGGAAGTGGAAGCCTTCGATGACCTGCACCGGCGCTGGGCCCTGCTCGGCTATCCCTTCGAACAGCTGGTACCTTCGCTTGCTACCGCCATCGGCAGCTCAGGGGACCGCCCGGCGGCGCTCGCCGAACTGATGGGGATCATCCTCAATGAAGGGGTGCGCAAACCCACGATACGCATCGACGGCCTGCACTTCGCCACCGACACCCCTTTCGAGACGCGCTTCTCCCGCTCGACACCCGGCGTCAGGGTGATGGCACCGGAAGTGGCTGCCGTGCTGCGTGACGGCATCATCGGCGTGGTCGAGGCGGGTACCGCCCGGCGACTGGCCGGCACCTTCCTCCTGCCGGATGGCAGCCCCATGACGGTAGGTGGCAAGACCGGCACCGGCGACAACCGTATAGAAACGGTGACTCGAACCGGTCAGGTGACCGACTCCCGAGCACGCAGCCGCACCGCGACCTTCGTGTTCTTTCTGGGCGACCGCCACTTCGGCACCCTCACCGCCTATGTATTGGGCGGCCAGGCAGAGGACTACCGCTTCACCTCATCGCTACCGGTTCAGGTGCTCAAGAGCATGCAGCCAATGCTGGCTGCTTATCTGATGCCCGCGGGTTCTCAGGGCTGTCGCCCAACGCCTGCACCGCTGATGATGGCGGGGGAGCTTAGCCGGAAAGATGCCTGAACGTGGAATCGAACCAGGCGCTGCGTTTTGGCCGCAAAGGTTAGTGAAGGCCTTGTTACTTTCGGTCGTGGCCGACCTGGAGCTGCTTCTTGCCCTGCGGTCTAGCGTCCTGCCAGGAGATGCGGATATCCAAGCGGTGATGACTGTCTTCCTTGCGCACCGTCACCTTGAGATTGAGCAGTCCCTTGGGCATCAGATGAATCTCACCTTCTTCGTCGGAAAATGACAGGACGCCCTTGGCCAGCCCCTTGGTGATCGACTTCAGGATCTCCTGAAGTCCCTTGATGCTCTGCAGGGATTCATGTCTGAACGTAGTCTTCTCAGTGTCCATGGAGTGAATCGATTCCTTGCGATGAATGAGGCGGGGTCCAAGATACCGAGGCCAGGTAAAGCTCGTCAGGCATCCAGCATCGCTGCTGGTGAGAGGTGGCGAGCCGGCTCAAACACCTTGGCGTGGGGATGGTCGTTGCTGATGCCGATAATCTTGCCATCGGGGTGAATGATGGTGACGCCCATGCCGTGGCCCTCGAGGCCTTCCTTGCGTCGCGAATTCCGATCCAGGGTGATGTCACCCTGGATATGCATCATGCCCTGCCTGAGCATGATCTGCTGCCCGGTGGTGCGATTGATATGACCATGCACGATGGCATGTACTCCCAGCCGGAAGGCACGATCTACGCCCTGGCGGGTCAGCGGCAAGTCGACCTTACGGTACTTGGTGCGCATGGTGTTAGCCAAGGTGCCGTAGTAGAACTCGAAGAGGTCATGCTTGACCTGATCATCGTACATCCGGTTCAGGTACTCGACGCTTTCGTTCTCGATCACTTCAGTGATGCCATCGTCGAGGCCGGCGTGGATGAACAGAAAGGAGCCTTCGCGATGGGCCAACTGCATGGCCCGGAAGAACCAGGCGAAATCCCCCTTGGGGTGCATGAACTGGGCCTTTGCCTCCAGGGCCGTGGCATAGACCTCACGCATGGAAAGCCCCGCCTTTTGGCAGGCCTCTTCGAAGGAGTCGACCTTCTTGCGCATCCGCGAGAGCTCACGTTCGATGTTTCGCTCGAGCATCAGCCGGCCGGCCTGAGGGGGAAACGTCTCGAACCAGTTATCCGAGGGAAACAGCCGCCGCCGACATTCCTCAGCGCTCGGGATGCCTTTCAACGGCTTCTTGCGATCCTTGAGGTAGGTATCGTGTATCTCGCGCAATAACGGTACCACCTTGCTGCCCATGCGCACGAAGAGGTGTTCGGTCTGGGGTGAGCGAGGCTCCTCGAGGGCACGCAAGCCCATCAGCAGGCGCACGTCGTGATTGCCGGCCAGCAGTTTGACCCGCGCCCCACTGTCGAAGAGCGCCTTGACGCTACGCAGCAGTTCGAGGTTGCTTGGCCCCTTGTCGAGACAGTCGCCGCCAATCACGAACAGGCCCTTGCGGCCGCGCTTGGTCAGCTTGAAATCATTATCCTCGGGGCCGGTCTTCTTCACCCCGCCGGACGCCACCAGAGAGGCGGTAAAGGCAGCGGCATCCGCATGGGGGTCCGAGACAAAGTAGACGGGACGTTTCGGCCACTTCAAGGGGCTCATTGAGGCCGCATGGGCCATCACTTGCGAGAAATCGTGCCGATGGCGGTGCACATCGCTTGCCGCACGTTCGCCACCAAGCAGCCAGGGTTCAGCCGTGCTGGGCAACCCCTCGGGAATCCAGCGCTTGCCCTTATAGCGTGGAAGCACTGCGTCAGCGTATTGATTCGCCATGATCCGGCTCCCATTTGAAAATGCCATCAAGGGTATGACGCGCTTATGACATAGGCATGACGCCAGCCATCAGCCAGCACGGCCATGCTCACGATCTGCCAGAAGCCCAGAACAGCCAGGCTCAATCACGGAACTGCGCGTGCTGTCGACGCACCTTCCACTCGCCTGCGATATGACGCCAGCCCTGTTCCTGACGATATTCCAGCAGGACCGGCCGGCCATGGTGCATGCTCAATCGGGCAATATCATCGAAGGCAAGCACCCCCAAATGATGGGCCGCATGGCGAAACGCCGCGCCGTGACCCACGAATATCTTCAGCACATCAGCTTCGCCGTTACCTTCGCCGTGGCCTTCTCCGTGTCGTAGCAACGCCTGTATCTGCGCCGTCAAGTGGCTTGCGACCCGCTCCCCGGCGTCCATCAGCGACTCCGCCCCCTGCAGTGGCAAGCGAAAATGGCTGTCCGACTTCCAGTTGGCCGGCAAGCATGAAAAGCGTGGATCCTCGGCGATGACCGCTTCGATCCGCGCTGCACTTAGATTGGCGGCACTGCCCAAGCCACGTTCGGCCAGAGCATCGAAGCCGTGAACCGATACGCCGTGCCGCCCCTCTGCCAGGACCGATTGAATCAGGCTGGCCGTCTGCCAGGCTCGCAGCAGATTCGAGCTGTCGATCTGTGGCGCCAGGTCACAGCCGAAGGTATCCAGCATGTCACGCAGCTCGCCCCCTGCTCGCGTGGCCTGCTCACGCCCGTCCGACGTCAGGGGGAAAGGCTGGTGAGCGCTGGGGGTGTCGGGAAGCTGATGGTAGTCACCGTGGCGTACCAAGGCGGCCAACAGTCGGGGTGGCCGGTGACTGGATCGGCGCTGAGTCATGATGAGGGCCTCTTGGCCGGGGATGCTTCAGCAGCGGCTGAAGCAAGACGGCTCGACAGCTCGTGCACCATGGCACCGAGGCTTGGCTGGCGAAGGCATTCGGCCGCCTGCTCGGCCGGCATCCATTGCCGCGCCCGGTGCGGTTCTTGAAGTGCCTGGTCGGCCAATTCCCGAGTGACGCGCATGGGAAAGACGGTAACCTCGCAGCACCCGCCCCATTTCCGGTAATGATAGTAACCCAGCGCCGCGGCATCGATGTCTCCCTCGATGCCGGCCTCTTCCAGGGCCTCCTTGCGGGCAGAGGCTTCCAGGCTCAGCCCCGGCTCGGCAATGCCCTTGGGAAGACTCCAATGGCGGTTGCTGCTCGAGCCAATCACCAGCACCTCGAGCCGTCCCTGGTGCACCCGATAGGGCACGACCGCCGACTGGACATAGTAATAGGCTGGACGCTCACGACGCTCGGGGCCATCGGGAAATGGAAAGGGAAAGTGCCTGGGAAGCTCCCGCGCCCGGCGTATATCCAACAATCGAGCGGCACCCGGGGCGAGCTGCGACCAGGAACCATCGATCGCGAGACGGACGAGACTGGCGGTAGGCAATAGCTTGCCGTCACTTGCCAGCGCCGGTGGCTCGGGCAACAGATAGTGCAGCAAATCTTCAAGATCCGGGTTATGTCCCACCAGCATGAGGCGCTGGATGGTGTCCGGCGTGCGGGCGATGCGCGCCACCAGCGTTTCTGGCGCTCCATGGTAGAGGGCCGGATCCATTTCCAGGCCATCGGTCGTCTCGCCCATGGCCTTGAGGCATTTCTCGGCACTGACCCTGGCCCGCAGCGCCGGCGAGGCCAGCACCGCCTCGGGCACCTGCGCCTGCTGGGCCAGCCAGGCGCCCATGCGCTGGACACCGAGCTTGCCACGCTTCTTCAAGGGCCGCTGCTCATCCGCTACCGGCTGCGACCAGTCCGACTTGCCGTGCCGCAGCAGCATGAGCTCTCGATGTATCGGTTGCCGGCTCATGGCGCTCTGCCTTCTTCTCGCTCTGCCCTCTCTGGCGACTCGTCCCCCTTCAGGCCCAGCAAGGCCGGCAGGTGGTGGTCGGCCAACAGGTCGAAGTCGACCGTGCCACTGACTTCGTAGACGGGCACTTCACCCAGCGCCGCCAGATAGGGCTCAGGGTCAAGCGGCACCTGGTCACTCAGGAACCGTCCATGAGCATCCTGATAGAAGGGCCCTGGGGATTTCATCAGTGCGTCCAGCAGTTCAGGTCGCTGGTTGAGGTCCACCCGTTCACAGCGCAACGGCTGTCTTCCGTCGCGCCGCCAGTTGAGAATCACCACCGCCGCCAACCGGGCCTCGCGTCGCATACGCTCGGCTCCATACAACTCGTCGATCATCACATCGTACTTTTCCTCAAGATCCCACAGCGCCTGCCTCGGCATGGCAAGCCAATGCTCGCGCTGCGCCGCAGAAACCAGCGGTGACAGGCGCTCACTATGCACGATGGTGCCAGGATTGATGCGCGGCAGCTTGGGAATACCCGCGGCCTGTACGCCCTGCTCGTCTCCGCGAATAAACAGCCGGTCGTTGGTCAAATAATCGAGCGAAGGATGCTCCATGGCACGCAGCATGACCGTCGACTTGCCGCCGCCGGAAAAGCCGGCAATGGCCACCGCGCGCTCGCCACGCACCAGCCCCGCAGCATGGCAGATCAGCCAGTCATGCCGCTGCAGGTCATTCATGTACTGGGCATTGATGAAGTTGATGACCTGATTGTCGTTGGCCTCACAAGGGCCAGCGGCAATGCGCCAGGTATCACTCTGCAGGAACACCATGCCGGTGCGCACCTTGCGTAACAGTCGCCCGCCCAACAGGTCGACATAGCTGTCCTTACGGCCCGTCTTGCCGGGCTCGCGAGCCCAGTCGATGAAGTTCAGCGACATGGCCGGCGGTGTGCCCTCGATGGCCAGCACCTCGATATCAGGCACGCCGTCCGGTGCGAGGTAGGCGGCAAAGTAGCGGCGCAGGGAGTCGAGCAAGGTGCGCGAATTGGAGCGAATGGCTAGAATGCGGCGCCCAACATCCATCATCAGGGGCGTCTCGAGCAGGCTGACATCGCCGCAAAGCGCCTGGGCGGCCTCCTCCACGCTGATTAGACGGCCTTTGTTGATCGTATCGTTCATAGTGAGGCCAACACATGGTCGGTGTAGGCTGCCGCCGCATCGATGCCAGCTCCTTCGAGGGCTCCGCGAAAACCACCGAATGCCGATACCTCGAAAACGACCGGCCCTTCCGCTGTCTCGGCCACATCGACGGTGGTGAAATCCATGCCAAACGGTGCCTGGGCTCGCCGAGCCAACTCGATCATCGACTCGGGTGGCTCATAGGCAGCATAGCGGCCACCACTGTGAATGGTGGTGTTCCAGGTATCGCTCTGGGAAACCCGTGCGTAGGTCCCCAGATAGCGCCCGGCGAGGAACACCATCCCCAGGTCGCGGCCCGGCAGTGCAACCTTGCGTTGCAGATACATCATCGGATTGTGGCGACGAAATGCCTCAATATCCCGGCGCAGCTCGCGCTTGGGCTGATCGGCCTTGATCACGCACATGCCGCGGGCCTTGGTGGAAAACAGCGGTTTGAACACTGCCTCCCCATACTCGCGAACCGCCGCCGCGGCCTGGTCGACATCTTCGGTGACCAGCGTTTCCGGCATCGGAATGCCGGCCTTGCGCAAGCTGATGGTGCAGCTCAGCCGATTGATCAGGCGCAGGATATTCTCAGCACCACTGAAGACCTTGACCCCTCTAGCTTCGGCCATGCGCAGTAACTCCAGCCGGTCGAGCGTATTGGGACTGTACTCGCCGCCGATCTTCTTGACGATCAGGGCATCCAGCTCAGCGAGGTCTTGGCCCTGGAAGTGCAAGGCGCCACTACTCAGGTCCAGGGCGACCTTGGCCATGTCGATCACCAGGCGGTTACCGGTTCGCGCTTCCACGGCATCGGCCAGCACCTCGGTGGACCACTTGCCCGGAATACCGACCACACCAATGTTGGGGTTAGTCAACGAAGATCTCCTTCAGAGGGATTCTAAACTTGTCGGCCTTGCCGATGTCCGCCGCCAGCACCATCTCGATCAGAAAACGCGCTCGCAGGAACATGCTGCGGGCCAGTGACTTATCCAGGATGAAGCGGGTAGAGGTCGCAAATGAACGCGCCAACCCCAGCGCAAGGCGCAGTTCAAAGGTCGTGTCCTGCTGTCGGTTGGCGTGGCGGCGCGCCACCCGATAAATCTCCATGGCCACCCGCATGATGCGCTGACGCAGCGGGGCATCCATGATCTGCAGCCGGTAGTTGGAGACCATGAATACCGAGATGTCCTGTACATAATCCATGTAGCTGGAGCGGTGCAGATCGATAAAGTTGATTCGCTTCTCCAGCGGATCATAGATGATATTGTCGACGTTGAAGTCGCCATGGATATACACCGCAAAAGGCGCCACCAGCGATGCTTCGCGCGCCTTGGCCTGCTCGACCAGAGTGTCAAAAGCGGGCAGGTCGACGCCGCACAGGCGCAAGTCGCCGCGGTGAAACTCAGGATGAATCTTGTAAACGTCGTCCAGGCGCTTTTGAAGCTGTTGCATATGGCGTGCGGCCACGCTCTTGGGGGTAAAGGTCTCCTGCCATACCGAGCGCAGCGTGCGAGTCAAATAGGTCACTGCCTCATCGACCAGGTCGGACGACTCATTGAGCAGCAAGTGCTCGAACGTCAGGCCGGGTAGATGCTCGATCAGCAGGGCCGCGGACTGCCCCCGCTTCTGATAGGACAGAATCTTCGGCGCCAGGCCCGGATAGATCTCGTGCCAGCTTTCGACGCCCTGACGCTCTTCCTTCACCTTGCGCTTGACGCCGTCCTTGAAGATAGCGACATAGCCGTTGTTCTGGTCATTCGGCGAGCGAATACCGGAGATCCCACTGCCCGAGCGCGTCTCAGCCAGCGGCTCGATGCGCAGCGCCTCATCCGGGGTATCAATGTCATCAATCAGCGACTGCAGGGAGTGATAGCGCTCGAAGTTGACCGGCTGGCCGAGGTTGGCCGAGATAATCACTTCGCTGATGTGCATAAGCGTCGCCGCCATCTGGCGAATGGCATGAGCGACGAAGAGGCCCCGCGTCAGCTCCTCGGTATTGTCCTTCTTCTTCAGGGCAGCAACATAGCTGGCTAGACGCTGGCGATAGGCTTCCTCGAGGCCGTTCTGCAACTGCCCAAGCCGCAGGGCCAAGGGCGTATCGTTCTCGCCGATCGCCGGCTCGACGAGCTGAATGCCGCTGCGAATGCTTTGCACCATGGCGCGCAGCGCCTGCGGTTCGAGCCCTGCCAGATCGTCTATCTCCTGCAACTGCCTGATGCAGTCCCGCGTAAGCTCGGTGAGGCGTTCGAGATCGGTGGCAATGAGTTCGATACTGCGAAGCATCTGCGGCAGACTGCTCCGCCGGTGCTTCTTGGCCGACAACCGCTTCATGCAGTCGTTATGGATGCGCATCTTGAGGTTATAGGCATAGCCACGGCGATCGAGAAGCCGGTGAACAATGGCTGTGGTGGGCGTCTGCAGAAACTGTTCGAAACTGGCCAACTGCGAGTCCACTTCAACACACAGGAAGCGCAGGTTGTCCTGGATACTTTTAGGCGGTCGGGTCGTCATGAAAAGCGCCAGCATAAGCCACAGTGGTTGAGCCCTGTTCGGCGGCGCAAACCAGCGACGGCAACCAGGTGGAGAGATATTCAGGGGTAAACGTAAGCTCGGGGAGCGCTGCTACATCGACCCAGCGCACGTCCAACTGACGCTTGTCCGGCTGAGGCCCGTTGCCGGCGATATAGTCGGCGGGCAGCAGACAGAGAAAAATGAAATCCACCAAGTGGCGCCGGCTGGGCGGCACGGTGTCTTTGCGCTTGAACACATCGCATACCGTCACCAGTCTCGGTGCATCGACATGGGTACCAATTTCTTCAAGGCACTCTCGCTGCAAGGCATCTTCAAGCGTTTCTCCCGTGTCCTGTGCGCCTCCAGGCAGGGCATAGCGCTCGCCCTGTTTGAGCAGTAGCAACACCTGATGATCACGCAGAATCAGGGCGCGCGCCGTGTTGCGCACCCCAGGTAGCAAGTCGGTTTGTCGGTAGGGCATAGGATCCTTGCTGCGCACGATTCAGATATGTGCAAAATCATACCATCAACTCCATGAACCGCTGGTTACAGTCATTGACTTGACAGATATGGCGTGGATGATCGTTGAAACTCAGCGAAGCGCCACTCTTCAGGACGCCAAGATGATCAATGTCAGGGTCACACGCAGTGCCCAGGTGCCGGACCCGTTGCGGATCCGACGCTGCCAAAAGACGCCCGAACTCGGTCCACGCTTGCTCTTCTTCAGCGGGGGGTCAGCACTCAACGGCCTGTCTAAGAATCTGCAGCACTACACCCACAACTCGATTCACCTGGTCACACCATTCGACTCCGGCGGCAGCTCCGCCAAGCTGCGCGATGCGTTTCGCATGCCGGCCATCGGTGACCTGCGCAGTCGCCTGATGGCACTGGCCGATGACTCGATACTTGGGCATCCCGAGGTATACCGCCTATTTCAATATCGCCTGCCCAAGGACCAGTCACCTACAGAGCTGGAGCGGATGCTGTCGGCACTGGCCGATGGCAGCGACCCGCTGATGCGCGACATCGCCAACCCCATGCGCAAGCTGATTCGCCACCAGCTAGGCTATTTCTGCGCCGCCAAGCCGGACGACTTCGACCTGCGCGGGGCCAGTATCGGCAACCTGATCCTGGCCGGCGGTTACCTCAACAATCATCAGCACCTGGACCCGATCATCTTCTTATTTTCCAAGCTGGTGCATGTGCGCGGCACGGTTCGGGCCATCGTCAACCGGGATTATCACTTGGCGGCCAGACTGGAAAACGGCGAGACCCTGCTTGGACAACACCGCCTCACCGGCAAGGAGGTGGCACCGCTCAGCTCGCCGATCGTCGGCCTCGGGCTATCCCGACAGCCGGAGGCTCATGTGCCCGTCACCGCCAAACTGCGCGAGAAGAACCGCCGACTGATCGCGTCGGCAGAGCTGATCTGCTTTCCACCCGGCAGTTTCTACTCGAGCCTGATCGCCAACCTGCTGCCGGCAGGCGTGGGTCAGGCAATCCACGACAATGCCAGCCCCAAGGTATTCATTCCCAATACCGGGGTCGATCCCGAGCAGCTCGGCATGAGTCTCGAGCGCCAGCTCGATACGTTGCTGGACCAGTTGCGCCTGGATGCCGGCGAAACCGCCACGACCGACGAGCTGCTGAACTTCGTGCTCCTCGATAGCCGGCGCGGCGACTATGCATTGGAGCTCACAATCGAGGAACTGGCCGCCCGCTGGGCCGAGCGGGGCATCACGATGATCGATACTCGGCTGATCAGCGAAGACAGTGCGCCCTATTACGATAATGACCTGCTGACCTGCGCCCTGCTGTCACTGGTTTGAATAGCCTAGCGGGACATGTGATAGCCCATAGCACGGAAGGCATTGCAACGTGCCGGAACGGCAAACGCTCAGGCAAGACACCTGAAAAGGAGCTCTACTACCGGGCACCTACAAAAAACCCGCGGCGCATTGCGCCGCGGGTCCTCGATCATGATAGCGGATTGATGGATAGCGACCCGACGGGGCTCAGTTACAGGGCACCACGTTACGCTGGGTGTCCAGCGCCCACAGCGTCTTACCGTCCGGCGTCTTGCCCTGCTCGCTCCAGGTCTCGGTGACCTTGACGCAGTAGGAGCCGAGGTTTTCGGTCTTGACCTGTGGATCCGCCGGGCGCTCGTTGCCGATGCGCATGATATCGGGGTTCTGGCTGGTGTAGTTGGGCGCGATGGCGCCGCCGGCACAGCCGGCGACCAGAGTAGTCAGCACCAGCAGGGCAAGGATAGGAGTGAAACGCATACGAATTTACCTCATGTGAAGGATCACTGAGCCATGCGTGACGTTAGAGCGATGAGTTTGCCGGGCACGACCTGAATCCATGGGCGCCGCCTCAAGCAACGTGGAAGGACTCTACCCCCTTGCATGAGGCAGGCCAAACGTCGCCCTTCACCGACACCGGCGGCGGATGCAGGCAGCGGCGAAAATGCTACAATCTTTTGCTGATTTCATGGTCATCACGTCAGGGACGATGCCCGGCAGCGGCGGTTGCTGCCTAGACGAGGCCTCTTCGTCCCTCACGCACTACGTTACGGGAACCCCGCGCCACTATGTCGAACTCCGCGTCGAACTCCGCAAGCCATTCACGCAAGATCCTGGTCACCAGCGCCCTGCCCTACGCCAACGGTGCGATCCACCTCGGCCATCTGCTGGAATACATTCAGACCGATATCTGGGTGCGCTTTCAGAAAAGTCGCGGGCACCAGTGCCACTATGTCTGCGCCGACGATGCCCATGGCACCGCCATCATGCTGCGCGCCGAACAGGAAGGCATCACGTCTGAGGCCCTGATCGAGCGCGTTTCCCGCGACCACCAGGACGACTTCGCCCGCTTCGGCGTGGGGTTCGACAACTATCACTCGACTCACTCAGCGGAGAACCGCCATTTCAGCGAGCTGATCTATACCCGGCTTCGCGACAAGGGCCATATCGCGACCCGTGACATCGAGCAGATGTATGACCCGGTCAAGGGCCTGTTTCTTGCTGACCGATTCATCAAGGGCACCTGCCCAAAGTGCAAGACCGATGATCAATACGGCGATAACTGTGAAGCTTGCGGCGCGACCTACACGCCAGCAGAGCTGATCGACCCGGTCTCGGCCATCTCCGGCGCCACCCCCGAGGTGAGGAGCTCCACCCACTATTTCTTCAAGCTGCCTGACTTCGCCGATTTCATGCAGGGGTGGATCAATGACGGCCATGTGCAGCCGCAGATCCGCAACAAGCTGCTGGAATGGTTCGAATCCGGCTTCAACGAGTGGGATATCTCCCGTGATGCCCCCTATTTCGGCTTCGAGATCCCCGGAGCACCGGGCAAGTACTTCTACGTATGGCTCGATGCGCCGATCGGCTACCTGGCCAGCTTCCAGAATCTCTGCGAGCGCGAAGGTCTGGATTTCGACAGCTACTGGCAGCCGGATTCCGACGCCGAGATCTATCACTTCATCGGCAAGGACATCGTCTACTTCCACGCCCTGTTCTGGCCGGCCATGCTACACGGCGCCGACTTCCGCACGCCGACGGCGGTCAATTGCCACGGTTTCGTCACCGTCAACGGCGCCAAGATGTCCAAGTCCCGTGGCACCTTCATCAAGGCCGCCACCTATGCCGACTACCTGAACCCTGAGTATCTGCGTTACTACTTCGCCGCCAAGCTGACCGCCGGGGTCGATGACCTGGATCTCAACCTCGAAGACTTCGCCGCTCGGGTCAACGCCGACCTGGTGGGCAAGGTGGTCAATATCGCCAGCCGCTGTGCCGGCTTCGTCAAGAAGCTCGGCGGCGGGCAGCTAAGCGCCCACTGCGCGGAGCCCCAGCTAGTGGCTCGTTTCATCGCCGCCGGCGATGCCATCGCCGAGGAGTTCGAGGCCCGCGAATTCGGCCGCGCCATGCGCCGCATCATGGAGCTCGCCGACGAGGCCAACACCTATATCGCCGAGGCCGAGCCCTGGGTGCTTGCCAAGCAGGAAGGCCGCGAACAAGAAGTGCTCGACATCTGCTCGGTGGGCATCAATCTGTTCCGTCAGCTGATGGTCTATCTCGCCCCGGTGGTGCCCGGTATGGCCGATGATGCCAAGGCCTTCCTGCAGCTCGAGTCGCTTAACTGGGAAAGCCGCCGCGAGGTATTGCTGGATCACCACATTGCCAAGTTCAAACCTCTGATGACGCGCATCGAACGCGACAAGATCGACGGCATGATCGAGGCCTCCAAGGAAGACCTCGCCGAGGAGAAAAAAATGAAAGAGACCGCCAAGGGGCCGCTGGCCGATGACCCCATTGCCGAAGAAATCGGCTTCGCGGACTTCAGCAAGGTCGACCTGCGCATCGCCCGCATCGCCAAGGCCGAGTATGTCGAAGGCGCCGACAAGCTACTCAAGCTGACCCTGGATCTGGGCGGCGAGACCCGCACCGTCTTTTCCGGCATCCGCAGCGCCTATGCACCGGAAGCTCTCGAGGGGCACCTGACCGTCATGGTCGCCAACCTGGCGCCGCGCAAGATGCGCTTCGGCATCTCGGAAGGCATGGTGCTGGCGGCCGGCACGCCCTCTGACAAGAACGCGGGCATCTACCTGCTAGAACCCCATGCCGGGGCCGAGCCAGGACAGCGTGTGACCTGAAGCACGACCTGTACTTTATGGCCTGTACATTATGACCTGTACAACATGACCGAGACGACATGACCGGGACGACGGACGCGTCCTATCCATGAATCAATGCGCGCAGCCAAGGCTGCGCGTTTTTCATTCCCACCATCAGGCATTCAAGCAAAGGCCTCGTCAGCCGATACACAGATATCTACCCAAGCATCCATTGATCACTCAGGCGACATGACAGGCTCCCAGCGCCTGGACGCCAACCTGGTGGAATACTCATGCTCTCAGCACTGCATTCTCTGCGTTACCGTTTTGTCTTCGCCTTGCTTGGGTTGTTGATCATGGCGCTGGTGGTCCTGGTCGCTTTCACCCGCTTCACCCTCATGCCGGAGTTACTCGAGGATGAGTCCACTCAGGCCCATGAGGCCCTCGATAGAGCACAGCGCGCCATCGACAATGAAATGCTCCATCTGGAATTGCTCAGCATGGACTGGGCCAGCTGGGATGACAGCTACCAGTTCATGCGCGACGGCAACCAGCACTTTCTGACCTCCAATCTAGGCGATGCCTCCATCTTCCAAGATGCCGACCTCAGCATGATCGCTTTCATGAGGCCGTCGGGGCAGCTTTACTGGTTGAGCGGCATTGATCCGATGAACGGGGAAACGCAGGGGTGCGCCGCCCTCGATGCGCAATGCCAGTGGGCTCGCCCCTTCCTCGACACCCTGAGGACACGCATTGCGAGCAGTGCAGCACAAGAGGGCCTTACCTGGCTGCAGGCATCCCCTCAGAAGGCCTTGGTCAGCGTTCAGCCCATCCTGCACAGTGACGGCAGCGGCCCCCTCAGGGGGTGGCTCGCCATGGTGCGCCCGATGAGCGAAGAATGGCTAACCAAGCTACGCAACAGCACGGGGCTGGCAATCAAGGTGCAACACTCGACCGATGGAGCGCAGCCGCACAAGCTGGAACGCCTCGACGACGAGACCATGCGTGCCAGCCGGCTCATTTCTGCGGCCCCAAGAGGCGAGCAACTCTCCATTGATGTCGACTTGCCGCGCCAGCGCCTCAACAATCGCATCGAAGCGATGAACCTCGGGCTCTCCTGGACCCTGAGCCTGGTGGTACTACTGCTGCTTTTGGTGCTGTGGATGCTCGAGCGCATGGTGCTGAACCCGCTTCGACTGTTCGCGATCTTTACCCGTCAAGTTCGGCGCCCGGAGCGTACCGATGTCCCCGCGTCACTCCTGAAGCGGCGCGACGAAATAGGCATTCTGGCTCGTCAATTCCAGCAACTGCTCGAGTTTCAACGTCAGCAGAGGGCTGAACTGGTCGAGCTCTCCGAGCGCGACCCGCTTACCGGCCTGGCCAACCGGCGTCGCTTCGATGACCATCTGACAACGTCGATGAAGATGAATAAGCGACGCAAGCAGCCGACAGCCCTGATGGTCATTGACATCGATCACTACAAGGCTTTCAACGATCAGTATGGCCACCCGGCTGGCGATGCCTGTCTGCAGGCGCTAGCCAAGGTGATGAGCGCACATTTCCATCATCCCAAACAACTGATAGCACGCACCGGCGGCGAGGAATTCATGGCGGTGCTGCCCAACACCTCTCTGCAAGCCGCCGTCGAGTCGGCCAATCGTCTGCGGGCTGACATCGAGGCACTGGGGATTCCACACTCGGGAAAAGTGGTGACCATCAGCGCCGGCGTTGCCTGCAGTACTCCTGCCGAGACTCTGAGCGCCGAGCAGCTGATCGAGGCCGGCGACCAAGCGCTCTACGCCGCCAAGGATTCAGGACGCAACCAGGTCATAGCGTCCAAGGATCTCGACTGGGCATAAGGCTGACGGGCGGCCCGGTATGACGCGTCCTCCCGCCGCGCTATAATTCTCGCTTTGACGTCGTCGTTGCTCGACGGCGCCCATCATGGTTATCCACTTCTCGCTGCATGGGCGGGCTATGACCCACTATTTCCTGATCCTGGTCAGCACAGCGCTGGTCAACAATTTCGTGCTGGTGCAGTTTCTCGGTCTCTGTCCCTTCATGGGCGTCTCCAACAAGCTGGAGTCCGCGATGGGCATGTCGCTGGCCACCACCTTCGTGCTGACGCTGTCCTCGGTGGCAAGCTATCTGACCTTTCATTATCTGCTGGCACCGCTGGGGCTCGAGTACCTGCGCACCATTGCCTTCATCATGGTGATCGCCGTGATCGTGCAGTTCACCGAACTGATGGTGAAGAAGGTAAGCCCGCTGCTTTATCAGGTGCTGGGCATTTTCCTGCCGCTGATCACCACCAACTGCGCGGTGCTCGGCGTGGCGCTGCTGTCACTCAACCGTCAGTCTAGCTTCATGGAAGCCGCTCTCTACGGCTTCGGCGCGGCATTGGGCTTCTCATTGGTGTTGGTGCTGTTCGCCGCCATGCGCGAACGCCTGGCGGTGGCCGATGTCCCCCGCCCCTTCCGCGGCGCCGCTATCGCCATGATCACGGCGAGCTTGATGTCGCTGGCCTTCATGGGTTTCTCGGGGCTCGTGCAGGTAGGGCAGGGCTGAATGATGCTGGAATGGATCAATGACCACGGCATGCTTGCCGCCATCTTCGCGCTCGCCGGCCTGTCGGTGGCCTTCGGCGCTCTGCTGGGCTACGCAGGCGAGCGCTTTCGCGTCGAAGATGACCCGGTGGTTGAGCGCATCGACGCTCTGCTGCCCCAGACTCAGTGTGGCCAGTGTGGCTACCCCGGCTGCAAGCCTTACGCCGAGGCCATCAGCCAAGGCGATGTAATTAACAAATGCCCACCCGGCGGCGACGCCACCATCGCCGCTCTGGCCGATCTGCTGGGCCGTGAGGCCACACCGCTGGACGGTGAGGCGCAGGATGCGCCGCGGGTCGCCTATATTCGCGAAGACGAGTGCATTGGCTGCACCAAGTGCATTCAGGCCTGTCCGGTCGATGCGATTCTCGGCGCCGCCAAGCACATGCACACCGTGATCGCCGACGAGTGCACCGGCTGCGACCTCTGCCTTGACCCCTGCCCGGTGGACTGCATCGACATGATTCCTCGCGACGACGACGTCGACGCCTGGCGGCCACCGTTGCCGGCGGGTCCCAGCCATCGCCCGACTGCCTTGCTGATTGCCAGTGACCGGGCTCAGCCATCGCACACAACCCGCCAGGAGGCCTCCCATGGTTAAGGCCTTCGACTTCCCCGGTGGGATTCATCCTCCGGCGCGCAAGGCAGCCTCCACCCAGCAGCCCATCGCGACGGCCGCCCTGCCCCGTCGGGTGATGCTGCCGCTGGGCCAGCACGTCGGCCAGCCTGCCGAGCCCTGCGTGGCAGTGGGCCAGCGGGTCGCCACCGGGACCCGGGTGGCCCGAGCACAGGGCCTGATCAGCGCCGATGTGCATGCCAGCATCACCGGCGAAGTCATCGCCATAGAGCCTTACCCGGTACCTCACCCCGCCGGCCTCAATGAGCTCTGCATCGTGATCGAGGGCGACGGCATCCGCGACGACTGGGCGCTGCTGCCATCACTCGACTGGCACAGCGCCGCTGACGACACCCTGTACGCCCGCCTCAACGCCTCCGGCGTGGTGGGC
>CETM01198781.1_pt1 | contig 41557 bp, 33 predicted proteins | sample 361451 | NCBI WGS metagenome assembly CETM01 (sample SAMEA2622690, study PRJEB7988) | marine metagenome | isolation source: saline water (ENVO:00002010), including
CTTGTCGTGGCACGGGAATTCTTGAACCCTCGCTTGTCCCGCTCCGGCCTGCATCGCATGCTCAAGCGGCGCGAGGTGCCGACACTGGTGGAACTGGCTCGGCAGGACGCTGGCGATGATGAGAAGCCCCGGCACAAACCCTTCAAGGACTATGAACCGGGCTTCGTGCACATCGACATCAAGCACCTGCCTCAGATGCCTGACGAGCAGCAGAAACGCTACCTGTACGTCGCCATCGACCGCGCCACGCGCTGGGTTTATCTGGAGATCCGGCGCAGTCAGTCCGCGAAGGATGCGCGTGCGTTCATGAAGCAGGTGAAGGAGAAGGCTCCCTTCAAGGTCCAGACGGTGCTCACCGACAACGGAAAATCCTTCACGGATCGCTTCACAAGGGCCGGTGAACGCAAGCCCAGCGGCTGCCACCCGTTCGACCAGGAATGCCAGACACATGGCATCGAGCATCGCCTGATCAAGCCAGGGCGGCCTCAGACGAACGGCATGGTCGAGCGCTTCAATGGCCGTATCAGCGACGTGTTGGCGACACGGCGCTATACCTCGGGCGAAGAGCTGGAGCAGACGCTGAAACGCTACATGTGGCTGTACAATCAACACATCCCGCAGAAGGCGCTGCACCACCAATCACCGATTGTGGTGATGAAGGAATGGCAGGCCAAACGTCCTGAGTTATTTACTAAGCGGGTGGTCAATCACACGGGACCCGACAGCCGGCATGTTCCGGGTCGTCAAGGTCGCGTAAGGAGACGCCATGAATACCAGAATCCCGATGATCGCGGCCGGTGCCCTGCTGGCCACGCTCCCGCTCACCATCGCCCTGGCCGAGGACGGCTATGATGCGCCGGCGGACTGGCCCGCCCCCATGGCCAAGCACAACATGGCCATGGCGCTGTTCGACCGACTTGAATATGCCGTGCCCGACAAGGGTCATGAGGAGCTGGTCTGGGACTTCCAGGCCTGGTACGGCGGGGACATCAACCGGGTCTATGTGAAGTCCGAGGGCGAAAATGTCCAGGGCGATGGCGAGGATGCCGAGTTCGAATCCCTGGAGCTGCTCTACAGCCGGCTGATCGCCGATTTCTGGGAGCTGCAGGGCGGTATCGGTTACCAGGGTGGGGTCTTCTCCGATGATCACGCCGAACGTGGCTATGGGGTGATCGGCCTGCAGGGCGTGATGCCCTACGGCATCGAGACCGACGTGGCGTTTCAGGTCAGCGACGAAGGTGACGTCTCGGCCAGTTTCGAGGGCGAGTACGACCTGCGCCTGACCCAGCGGCTTTACCTGCAGCCGCGTACCGAGATCGCCGTGGCCGCCAGTGAGGCCGAAGCGTTTGGCGTCGGCGAGGGACTCAACTCGCTGCGCGTCGGCATGCGCCTGGGCTACGAGGTGACGCGCCGCCTTGCGCCCTATGTCGGTGCCTACTGGCAGAAGCAGTACGGCGATACCGCCGACATCGCCCGCCACCATGGAGATCCCACCGAAGATACCGGCATCGTCGCCGGGGCCAGGCTGATGTTCTGAGCCATGAATCGGTCTCGCGATCGACGCCACCGCCAGGTGGCGTCGTCGCCTTTGGCGATCCGAGCCCGGGTTGATCCGTGTCAATCGTCTCGGCCATGGCGTTCAGCCTGGATTCAGACAGCGTCGCCACACTGGCGGTAACAGGAACCGTTGCCGGGCAACCGGCGATGGTCAGACACATCACAGGAGCGACGCATGATCCCCTACCCCCAGATCGATCCGGTGGCACTGTCGGTGGGCCCACTGAGCATCCACTGGTATGGGCTGATGTACGTGGTGGGGCTGGCCGCAGCCTGGTGGCTGGGCAGACGACGTGCCCACCGGCTCGGCCTCACCCATGACGATATCGGCGACCTGATCTTCTATGGCGCGGTGGGGATCATCCTCGGCGGTCGACTGGGGTATGTGCTCTTCTACGGCCTCGATCAGTTGGCGGCCGATCCGCTCTGGTTGTTCAGGCTCTGGGAAGGCGGGATGAGCTTTCACGGTGGTCTTGCCGGCGTGCTGGTCGCCGCCTGGTGGTTTGCCCGCCGCCATCGCCTGGCCTTCCTCCAGCTGACCGACTTCATCGCACCGCTGGTGCCGATTGGCCTAGGCGCCGGGCGGCTGGGCAACTTCATCAACCATGAGTTGCCGGGACGCGTGAGCGATGTTCCCTGGGCGATGGTCTTCCCCTCCATGATGGGGCTTGGTTCGCAGCCACGCCACCCATCGGCTCTCTACGAGTTTGCCCTGGAGGGCGTGGTGCTGTTCGTCGTGCTGTGGTGGGTCTCCGCCCGACCACGCCGTCGCGGCATCGTCTCGGGGCTCTTCCTGGTGCTCTACGGCGTCTTTCGCTTCGCGGTCGAGTTCGTGCGCCTGCCCGACCCCCAACTGGGCTTCATCGCCTTCGACTGGCTCACCATGGGGCAACTGCTCTCCCTGCCCATGATGGCGGCGGGACTGCTCCTGCTGATCGCGTCCCAGCGTCGAGACACGATCGATGCCATCGCCAGCACCGGCCGACCATCGACGTAGCGTCGCTTCGATTCCTTTCACACCCAAACCACCGGAAGAACGCCATGGGGAAGAGAGCACAACGCCGCCTGATGATGGTCTGGCTGCCGCTGGGGGGCATCCTCGCCGTGGGCGGCTACCTGCTGGTGACCGGCCAGCGATTACATCTTTACCAGGCGTTGCCGCTGCTGCTGCTCGCCTGCCCGCTGATGCATCTCTTCCTCCATCGCCACCACGGTGGCCAGCAGGATCATGGCGACGATGACTGACTATTCGCTAGCAGAGAAGGGAGGTTGACCATGTCACATCACGACCATCGCCCTGGCGTGTCACAAGCGTCCCTGGTCACTCGCTCGCTGAAGGTAACGTCCGAGGCGTCAAGGTATATCGCGGCGGCAGTGACCGAGATCGACGCGCTGTCCGGCCTCGACGGCGTGACCTACGATCCGCAGCACCACAAGCTCCACCTGGCCTACGATGCCAAGCGGCTGTGTATCGACGATATCGAGGCGGTATTGGCACGGCATGGCGTCGACATCGGCGCCGGACGTTGGAACCGGATCAAGGAGGACTACTACCGCTTCATCGACCAGAACGTGAAGGACAATGCCAGGCAGAAACCCTGGAGCTGTCATTGACAGGCGAGATGACGAGACAGGAACCGCACCGGCAGGCCATTGACCCTTGGGCAACACAAGGGTTCTAGGATGGAAGACAGAGCCTGCTGCCCCCGGCACAGCACGCCTGGCAGTTCGATGCCTCACTCGCCCATATCGACACGCAAGGAGATGCATGGACAGGTCGCCTCAGTACCAGAAGAACAGCCTCTCCCTCGTCGGGGCCATCGCCCTGGGAACCGGCGTGATGATCGGTGCCGGGATCTTCGCGCTGACCGGACAGATGGCTGAGATGACCGGTGAGCTGTTTCCCCTGGCCTTCCTCTCGGCGGCCATGATCGTCAGTTTCAGCGCCTACTCCTACGTCAAGATGTCCAATGCCTACCCGTCGGCCGGCGGCATCGGCATGTACCTTCACAAGGCCTATGGGCCCACCCTGCCCACGGCCTTCCATGCGCTGCTGATGTACTTCTCCATGGTGATCGCCCAGAGCTTCCTGGCGAGGACCTTCGGCTCCTATACCCTGGAGCTGTTCGATGGGGGTAACCGGTCGCTGCTGGTGCCGGCGCTGGGTGTCGGCCTGCTGATCGCCGCCTTCCTCATCAACCTCTCCGCCAACAAGCTGATCCAGGGCGTGGCGTCGGTGCTGGGGGTCATCAAGATCGGTGGCATCATCCTGTTCGGCGTGGTGGGCGTGCTGGTGGCCGACACCATCGGTATCCGGGCCACGGCCGAGGCGCCGGCGCCCGGGGTCTCCGGGTTCCTGGGGGCCACCGCGCTCGGCATCCTAGCCTTCAAGGGGTTCACCACCATCACCAACAGCGGGGCCGAGATCCGCGATCCCCACCGTAACGTCGGCCGAGCCATCATCGTCTCGATCGCCCTGTGCGTGGTGATCTATGCGCTGGTGGGCCTCGCCGTCGCCAGCAACCTGTCACTGACGGAGATCATCGCGACCAAGGACTACTCGCTGGCCGCCGCCGCACGTCCCGCGCTGGGGGAGGCCGCCGTCTGGTTCACCGTGCTGCTTGCCATGCTGGCCACGGCAGGTGGCATCATCGCCAGCGTCTTCGCGGTGTCGCGGATGCTGGCGATGCTGACCGAGATGAAGCTGGTGCCGCATCGCCATTTCCATATGCCGGGCAGCATCCAGAAGCACACCCTGGTCTATACCATCGTGCTCGGCCTGCTGCTGACGGCGTTCTTCGACCTGAGCCGCATCGCGGCACTCGGCATCATCTTCTACCTGGTGATGGATATCGCCATCCACTGGGGGGTATTGCGCCACCTGCGGGATGACGTGGCGGCACGCCCGGCCATCCTGCTGGCCGCGATCGCCCTCGACCTAGTGGTGCTGGCAGGCTTCCTCTGGGTCAAGGCCACCACCGACCCGCTGGTGCTCTACGTTGCCGCCGCCGCGATGGCCATCATCCTGGTGGCGGAATACGCCTTTCTTTCCCGGCGGCCCGCCCAGGACGCCGGCCACCATGCTCATTCGCACGAGGCGAGTGACAGCCACAGCAGGGAGGATGGCGCATGACCCAGTCGCACACCCACGAGGTGACGGATCCCGTCTGCGGGATGACGGTCGATCCCCACCAGACCGAACACCGGGCCAGTCACGCGGGAAAGACCTGGTACTTCTGCTCGGCGAGGTGTCGGCAGAAGTTCGAAGGAGACCCTGACACCTACCTGCAGGGCGACGACAGCCCCGCCGAGCCGGCGCCACCCGGCACGATCTACACCTGCCCGATGCACCCCGAGATCCGCCAGGAGGGGCCGGGGGACTGCCCGATCTGCGGCATGGCCCTGGAGCCCGAGACGGTCACCGCCGATAGCGGGCCTTCCGAGGAACTCAAGGACATGACCCGGCGCTTCTGGATCGGGCTGGTCCTGGCGCTGCCGGTGCTGGTACTGGAAATGGGCGGCCATGTGTTCGGCCTCGACCACCTGATCGCCCCCCAGGTCTCGAACTGGATCCAGCTGCTGCTGGCCACCCCCGTGGTGGTCTGGGCAGGCGCGCCCTTCTTCGTGCGCGGCTGGCGTTCCATCGTGCGGCGCAGCCTCAACATGTTCACCCTGATCGCCATCGGCACCGGGGCGGCGCTGATCTACAGCCTGCTGGCGACGATCGTGCCGGGCATCTTCCCCGAGACCTTCCGCCAGGCCGATGGCTCGGTGGCGGTCTACTTCGAGGCCGCCGCGGTGATCGTGGTGCTGGTGCTGCTCGGCCAGGTGCTGGAGCTGCGTGCCCGGGAGAAGACCTCCGGGGCGATCCGCGCCCTGCTCGACCTAGCGCCGGCCACCGCTCGCCGCCTCGACGACGACGGCCAGGAGGAGGAGGTCTCGCTGGACCAGGTCCAGGTGGGAGATCGCCTGCGCGTGCGCCCCGGCGACAAGGTGCCGCTGGATGGAGAGGTCTTGGAGGGGCGCTCCAACATCGACGAGTCGATGGTCACCGGCGAGCCGCTGGCGGTGCGTAAAGAGGCCGGCGACGGCGTGATCGGCGGCAGCATCAACGGCCAGGGCTCGTTCATCATGCGTGCCGACAAGGTGGGCCGCGACACCATGCTGTCGCAGATCGTTCAGATGGTGGCCAGCGCGCAGCGCAGCCGGGCACCGATCCAGGGGCTGGCCGACAGGGTCGCCGGCGTCTTCGTGCCGGCAGTGATCCTGGTCGCGGTGGTGGCCTTCATCGCCTGGTCGCTGTGGGGGCCGGCACCGCCCATGGCCTTCGGGCTGATCGCCGCGGTCAGCGTGTTGATCATCGCCTGCCCCTGTGCCCTGGGGCTGGCCACCCCCATGTCGATCATGGTCGGCGTGGGTCGAGGGGCCCAGGCGGGGGTACTGATCCGCGACGCCGAGGCGCTGGAGCGCCTGGAGAAGGTCGATACCGTGGTCGTCGACAAGACCGGTACCCTCACCGAAGGCAAGCCGCGGGTCACCGAACTGCGCCCGGCCGAGGGCTTCGATAAGCAGGAGCTGCTGCGTCTGGCCGCGGGGGTGGAGCGCGGCAGCGAACACCCCCTGGCCCAGGCGATCGTCGAGCGGGCCAAGGAGGATGGCGTCGAGCCGACGGAGGCCACGGACTTCGATTCACCCAACGGCAAGGGGGTGACGGGGCGCATCGACGGTCATCGTGTGGCGCTCGGCAATCGCCTGCTGATGGAGAGTGAGAGCGTGGCCCTGGCCGAGCAGGAAGACGAGGCCGAGCGGCTGCGCGGCGATGGCGCCACCGTGATCTTCGCCGCGGTGGACGGGCACCTGGCGGGTCTGCTGGCGATCGCCGACCCGGTCAAGGAGACTACCGAGGAGGCCATCCGCGCCCTGCAGGCCGACGGCATACGGGTCGTCATGCTCACCGGCGACAACCGCACCTCCGCCGAGGCAGTGGCGCGCCGCCTGGGCATCGACGAGGTGGAGGCCGAGGTACTCCCCGAGGACAAGGGGCGTGTGGTGCAGCGCCTGCGCGACGAGGGGCGCGTGGTGGTGATGGCTGGCGACGGCGTCAACGACGCCCCTGCCCTGGCCACCGCCGACGTGGGCATCGCCATGGGCACCGGCACCGACGTGGCCATCGAGAGCGCTGGCGTGACCCTGCTGCGCGGGGATTTGACCGGGATCGTCGAGGCGCACCGGTTGTCGCGAGCCACCATGCGCAACATCCGCCAGAACCTCTTCTTCGCCTTCGTCTACAACGCCGCGGGGGTGCCCATCGCCGCCGGTATCCTCTACCCCTTCACCGGCATGCTGCTGTCGCCGATCATCGCCGCCGCGGCGATGTCCCTCTCCTCGGTCAGCGTGATCGCCAACGCGCTGCGTCTGAGGCTTGTGAAGCTGAAATCAGCTGACTGACAAGCCAGAGAGGTACCGATCGACTACCGGCCATGAGACCCGAGGATAGCTCGCGCCCCGTGCACGACATCGCCACGGTGGCGCGCTATATCCGATTTCGGCCAGGAGCAGACTTTCAGTGAGTGCTGATACGCCGCCTATTAACCGGCAGCAAAAATCAGAGCGACGCCTTTTGCTGTCCGTATCTATGGGATTGTTAGGCATGCCTTCACTTCAGCAAGATTAATGTCAAAAGAGCAATGACAATGACCCACGGCCAGACAGGTGCACGTGTATACCTACAAGCTGTCGGTTGAGTTACCGATATAGCTTCAAGCAGCTCATCTCGTAGCCTATGGAGCTCTTGACTCAACTCGTTTTGACTGTATTTATCAGCACCTTCAATGCGTCCTAGCAATCGCTCCACATCCGGGAGCGCTCCGACCGCATCCACAACTTTATCAAGCTTCTTTTCTATGCGTCGCGCTATCGCATCTGGGGCATTGCTATATTCGGACTCCTCTTCTGCGAACCATTCGGGGTTTTGCCTTCGCTTGCGTTCTTCGACTGCATTGTAAGTATTCGGAGCGTTCATAGATGAATGCGTATCGGGAACCTTCCAGGCCAAATCACGTAGCAATTCCCGACTCCCTGCACTACGCCACAACTCGTCATTTTCAACCATTGCATCAAAAGCAAGCTCACCATCTCGATCTACAAACGTGGGCCAGTCTGTGAACTGCCATGGTAAAAATCGTCGGTAGAACGACTCTCTTACCGCAGGATCATCAGAGACAAGAAGTTTATCCTCCGGCTTTATAACATCGGCAAGGCGTGTTCTAAGGAAGTATGAATATGCTAGGGAGCGGCTTCCGTCCTTGGATTTCTCTTCAATTCGCCAGCGCTCCAGGACTTCCTCAGGATTGTCGTATCCAACGGGTAGGGCAGTTTTTTCGAGAAGCTTGTACAACACGTAGGCATTTGTCTTTGTTGTAGGCAGATGCCGCGCGAGCTTCCAAGCCAAGGAAAACACTCTTCCGTGACTATACTCCGCCCACCCGTCAAGAATCCTGCGGTCGTACTCGGCCGACATACGAGGATTTTTCGCTAACCAGATGAGCATCTTGGTATATTTCTCATCGGAAAGCTTCCTAAATTCTTCTTTTCTCTCCAGCAGACACTCGAGCGCATCATCGTTCAGAAATCTATTTGTAGCCAAAGCTTCAAGCTCCGCGTCTGAACCACGCCTAATAAGATTCTCAAGTTCGTCTTCCTCGAGCCAGCCATCATTAATTCGATTACTGCGAGTACGCGGACCGACATGCGGATTCGCTAGCGCAGCGCACCTTGTTCCTAAGTCACCTCGCCCGAATACTTTGCGTATCCCTGGTAGGGAGTGACCGAAGCGTGCGATACCGAGATCAATAAGTGAATGCTTACGGCGAACTAGCAAATACTCCAAGGCCTCTGGAGCTTCAAAATGCCATGGTGACCCCTCATCGCCCGTGTGCCTGCGATCAAACAACCAATCGTACGCGGCCTGGGGCGTGCAGCAGGCAAGAAATGCGGCCTCTATTCGTTGTTGGTATCTATCCATTTCAAATGCCTAACACCGAGGAACGAGCAAGCCGTCTTTGTCGACTAGCCACTTTGAGTAGTCAACTGCCGAATCAACTTCATCAGCATAGCCTAAAGTTAGGCATCCGGCCAGAAGAGGAGATTGAGAAAAAGACAATATAGCGCTGCACAGCAGGCGCGGCGGCAAAATGGGGGGGGTAAGCTACAATAAAGTATACGTGGCTATGACTGCGATAGTACGCTTAAGCTCAACCGAGATGAGACAGCCACACCTGATATAGTCTTGATTCTTCCCTTGGGTGGTTTCCCTTTTTGTCTTATTCCTCGGGTGCGCTGATTTTTCGCCTCGCATTACCTTTGCCTTCGAACATTATCGCACTTTTTGGTAAAGAATTTAATGGCCTCATTACGAGAGGTGCGCGATTCCTCTCCAAGAACATCCTCCGCAACACCAACAACTTTACCCACCCCGACATACATAAAGAACCAACTGTTCAACAGTAGTTATATTTCTCTCTCCATAAAATGCTTGCAGTACTGTTATGTGAATTTGAAAAAATGCGTGACTCTCCAGCCATATCTATATAAGCTCACTGAAAATTGACTACGACCTGTCAGCATAACACGTAAAAGTGCGTAAACCATTTCCGTCATGCTTGCTTTGGCTCGCACCTCGACTGCTCAGGTGTTATAGTCGGCAATACCATCCCGAAGAGAAAACTATTGACCAAATGACGAAAACCCTAGTCCGTCAGCACCCTGTACTGATTCGAAAATGCACATCGGCGGATGGTCTATAGTGGAGACAAACTGATGGCGATCAGCAACTGGCAACATGACCCGTCTCGCGATGGTTGGCTAGAGGCAGAGGAGTACCATCCTAATTTCGTAGAGGTTTATTTTGTTCCGCCTGAGAGAAGTCTTATTGCAGCACGGATCAATCCTAAAGAGGCGAGAAAGCACAGAACCAAATTATTAGAAATCAACGGCCAGCATAAGTTCCTGACGATCTATCCAATCACCACTTTCGGAGACAGGCCAAACTTCCTTAAGCCGAAGTATAGCCAGATCGAGCGAATCACTCTCGACGACACGGATATCATCTTTCCAGGGCTAGATGGGGCAGTGCCGGCGACGCCTGAGGGAGTGCTCGAAATTCTGGAGGTGCTTCCCTCTGCCTTCACTAAAGACTACACTTATGGGCTCGGCCTTGCGAAGCCGTATCGCTTTATCATCGACGCGGTAGAGATCCTGTCGGATTGTACGGAGATCGTAATCACTGGGCAGCATGCAACAGGTCCTGCCCCGGATTGCAAGCTCTTCTACATCTCGGAAGACGACTTCGAACAGGCGCGTCTCGAGCTGAATAAGATTGATCGACACACCCAATCTGCCGCTCGCTCCGTCAAGAGTACAACTGCCTACAACATTCTGGCCGAACGGCTCGGGGTGCCAAAGCTGGATCCGAAGGCAGGCCGGCACCCCTATCGAAGGTTGTTCACCGCCGTAGCGCAAGGCAAGGAGGAACTGTCGGAGGAAGATCAGAACGCAGTTATTAGCACCCTGAGCAGTCATGCCGCCGACATTGCCAATGATCAGCCGGAGAAGCTCGCGAAGCTGCGCGGAGATATTGAGCTCGTGACGCTGGAAGCGTTAATCAAGCGATATGAGGGCATGCTTGGTGAGAAGCTAGTCGAAGGGCGCTGGCAGGATTTCTTTAATGAGAACCCGTTCATCTTGAACATGGCTTTCGGATACCCAGTAATCAAAGTGCGCGATCAAGCATCGGTTGGCGGGCGAAAGCTGACGGGTAGTGGAGAAAAAATCACCGATTTTCTGGTCAAGAACAGTCTTACCAACAACACGGCGATCTTCGAGATAAAGACGCCACAGACACCGATCCTAAATAAGAAGTCGTTTCGCGAGGGTGTTTTCACGCCGTCTGCTGATTTGTCGGGCTCGGTTATTCAGGTGCTCGATCAGAAGTACCAGTTTCAAAAACAAATTGCTCAGATCAAGGACAACACTCGGCTCTACGACATCGAGTCCTACGCAGTACATTGCTGTCTCGTCATTGGCAAGACTCCGGAAGGCGACGACCCGATAAAATCCTTCGAACTGTGCCGGCGCAACTCAAAGGATGTCGAAATAGTGACCTTTGACGAGTTGCTTGAAAAGCTCAAGCAACTTAGCGCCTTCTTGCGCAAACCTGAAAGGTAGCCGGGGCGATGAAAACCATCCGTGTCGATGTGATCAGCCACGTGCTCATACCTCACTCGGAATACAGCGCCGCCACCCCCACCTTCATGTGTGCCAATGCACAACGCCCTCGATCACATCTGCCACGGCCCACCCACGGCTCCGCAGCGTAGAGATATGTTTGGGTAGTTCGGAATCGTCGCCGAGTGCAGACCTCGGAATCGCCAAACAGACAAGATGACTGGGTCGCGTCAAGGCGACGTATGTCTGTAGCAGGCGGATGCGATCCCTGTCCCTCGCGCCGTTCAGGTTGATCTTCTTACCAAGCAGCCACGGAAGCATCCTCTTCGTCGAGTGGTCGTGCCAGTAAGTGCTCAGAAGCAGCGTCGCTAAATGAGTTTGGCCCTTCATGGAGTGCACCGATCCAATGCGAATGTCCACGCTCCGCCCGGCAACATCGTCAACGCGATAGACGTTCGGGCCCGCATCCTGCGCAGATGTTTCCGCAGGCACTGCGATCGAGGGGGCATGTTCATCCCAGCGTAGGAAGCTGTCACTTGGATCTAGTGTTTCTCCCGAATCAATAAGGCCTGCCGCTACCAGAAGGATGTCTGCCTGCCGCTCGCCCCAAGACGCTGAGGTTAGAGTCTCCCAGTCGAAGAGGAACGCACGAAGAAGGCGACGGTATGCGCCTAACGCTTCCAGATTCATCGCCAGCGCCTCGACGAGCGTGCGGTGATTCGGTGCCCGCCCCCCCAGCAAATCGGCACCACTGGCGCAACGCGCCAAGCGCACCAGTCCGGAAGCGATCTTTTCCACACCGGGCGAGAGGTCGCCCCCATCACGCACAAGGGCTTGGGCGACACGGACATATTGGACGAGCGTCCGGGGATGTGGCTCACGCCGCGCAACCTCGGCAGTGTAGCCACTCCAGTAGTGCGGCACGGTCTTAGGAAAGTGGGCATGGCCAGCTGCGATTCCGCTCGCATCCTGATGTACCGCGCCGACCGCAGCCACGTCGCCTTGCTCCAGGGCAGCGTCGCTGAAGTTAGAGAGGACGTGCTGACCGTATGCGTCCAAAACGCCTTGGGGGCTGTCGTCTGGGAAGATGAACACAGCATTCGAGCAGCACTCGGAAGCATCATCGACCATCCGCGGACCAGCACCCTGGAGGCCATCCGGGCCTACTGCGTCGACGGCGAAAGGTGACGCTAGCGCCGCGATCCTCGGACCAAACCGGAAGCTCATCGGAATCTTCAAGCACGTCGCAGCGTCAGGGAACGAATCGGGTGCCCTGGAGTCGGCAGAAGCGGCGTCGTAGATTGCTTGATTCGGGTCACCGACGCGCTGCAGCGCGACCTTTGCGCCCGAGCGAGGGAACGTGGATTCCAGAATCCGATCCTGAAGCTCGGACGTGTCCTGCATCTCGTCGATGATGACCAGCGGAAATCGACGCTGAAGCCAGGTCGCGACGGCCGGGCAGTCAGAGAGAAGGGCGTTCGCCCAGATAAACATCTCATCGTAGCAAAAGTGCCCCGTTTTGGAAGATGCCTCAACAGCACACTTTACAATCTGATGTGTCGGGGCATTGGGCCCCGCCGGAAACGGCTTGTCGCCCAGGCCAAAGCTGAGCTTCCGGTTCTTGATACGGATCTGGTCGAACCCGCTGTGCTTCCGTTGCAAAAAAGAATCAACCATCCTGTACTCCCTATTGGTAAGTGCGCGACGACGGTACGCGGTCGTTACGTCGTCATCGACCGTGGGTGAAGGATAGCCGTTTGAGCTCAGCCATGGTCGCGCAAGGAAGCGGTTAACAAAGCTATGGATGGTGTCAATATAATGCGGATAAGATAGCAACTGCTGCCCCACGACCGTACCGTGCAGACGCCTCTGGATCTCCTCCCGAGCGACGTTTGTATGGGATAGCACGCAAAGACCCCGAGTATGGTGCGGCCACTTCCGAGCCATGATAGCGAGCTTCGCGACGATCAAGGTCGTCTTACCGCTTCCGGGACATGCGGAGACATCGAGCGTTGTGCGAGCGCGTAGGAAGTCTTTGCGTGGTTGGTCAAATCCACGGAGGTTCATTACGCCGCAGACCCACTCGATATCCTCCTCCGATACCTCCGGGATGAGAAACTGAGTGTCAGCCATCGGCATCCTCCGCAATGTTTGCTCCAACTAACGGTGTTGTCGGGTTCTCAGCCCCGTTCACATATGCGATTGCTTCGACAATATATCGTGGAAGCTTTCTTGCGAAGGCCGTTCGGTCAAAGTCCTCAGTCTCCGCTACCTTGGCTAGGGCGTTGGCGAGATACTGGGCGGTGATCGCCTTCGATGAACCACCTGAGTGGAAGAGTTTGTAGATCTGACTGCACAGCGCCGCCTGGTCGTCCACGGTCGACTCCACCATCTCTTCAAACTCAGCCCGGGCGGTCGTTTCGACATCGGAGCTAATCTTCTTCCCTTCGTTGATGGCACCGTCATTCTTCGCCAAGCTGGCAGCTACATACACTTCCTCGGCGAGGCCGCAGTACGCGAGGTCGTACTCAAGCGTCCAATGGTCCGCAACGAAGGTCCGTACCGTCTGCCCGTCCGTGTCGCGCAGGTGCGCGCGCCACTCATCTAGCGCCTCTTCGCGGGATGTCACCTTGTCTCCGAAGTCGCGCTCCGCCTTCCATCGGCGCTTTGGACTATTCCACTTCTCGTCGTCATCCTCCTTGACCAGCCCGAGGATGGCTGGCGCGCAATCGGGCATCACGTCCATGTCCGCCATACACGCGACCCGAACGGACATAGCAGCCTCCTTGTCATCAGCCCTTTGGAATATCTTGCTGAAGCGTCGGAGCCCTGTACCGCCGACGTTGACGACGGAGATTCCATGTTCCGTTAAATCAGTGCCAAGCAGCTGGGCTAGCGTCGGGATCAACAAGGCCTCGGCATCACCCTCAACGACGATAACGCCACGGGCGAAGAAAAGGTTGGCCTTAGTGACATCGAGGAAGCGTTCCAGGAACATGTAGTCGCTTGTGGCCAGCCTTGTCTTACCATGTGCAAGGGGATAAGCACGCCCACCTTCCATGATGACGAGATTCTCGAGCGGGATGGTTGATGCCAGATTGGGACTGTGGGTGGTGAGGATGATTTGAACGGGACGTGGCGCCCCCTTCACCTTTCCGGCGGCCGCCCTCGTCAGGAAGTCCATCAGGCGAAGCTGACGTTGGGGGTGGAGGTGCGCTTCTGGCTCCTCGATTAGGAGCAGTGGTAGGCCCTCCGGTTCACGGCCCAGCAGTAGCAACTCACAAGCCATATAGAGGATATTGTTCGACCCGAGACCATAGTGGCCGCGCGCGGTGCCTGTCGATGTTTCGAGTAGGCCAAGCTCGAGCCGTTGCAGGATCTGGCGAAGGCGAATCGCATCGCTCCCCCCTTCAGTGAGATCGATCATGCCACGTAAGCTATCGCCCCTCAGGAAGAGGGAAGACAGGTATTGGCTGTTGATCGCCTCCTCTGACCTGCCGACCCCCTCGTGATTTTTCACACCATGGCTGAAATAATCCGCCAGGCCTAGAAGGCTCAGCTTGCCTACGGCATCCGGATCGGCTGGCAGGGCGTTCTCGTCGAAGGTCGCACCCTTGCTGATCTCTGGGACGTTCTCCAAGATTTGTGATAGCCGAGAGCCTCGCCCGGATGACATCTCCCGGGCAGCATCGCGTAATGGACGGAGGTAAGCACTCGACAGGAGCTCCCGCACTGACGATTCGAAAACAGGCCCGGTACCGTCCATACCGCTGCGGACAGACACATCGACCCACCGACGAGCGCTTGGACACTGGCTCCGCCTCCTCGCAACCCAGTTGACGATGAGTGACACGTCAGCACCGTCGTAGGTGAGGTACTCGGCGAAGGCACCCTTTTCGTCATCGTTGAGGTCTTTTAGCTCGCACCGGATTGAGATCTCGTCGGCCTGCTTCCCCTTGGCATCGATGTAGAAGTCCTCAGGCTGAACCCGGATGTGGTTCTGGTCGCGTGTCAACAATGTGTACCTGATTGCATCGATGATCGCGGACTTCCCGCAGTCGTTCCCGCCAACGAGTGCGGTCAAGCCTTTGTCGAATGTAATGTCTAGCTGACTGTCACCTTCGCCAAACTGACGGAAGTTGCGCAGGGATAAATTAGCTAAATACATGGTACTTATTCGCTCCGTCGATCCATGTTTTACCGAATTTCAAAGATGGCGACATCAAGTTCCAAACGCAACGCTGTAGATTGGTGCTCGGGCCAACAACCTTTTGGTTGAGTTAGGTTATCAATCCGTTTCATCATGACCTTCTCCCCAACCCTGGGGCACCACCCTGCACCACTCCTCCAAAATATTGTTTTCCTCTTGGCTTGTCAGGAAATTTTCTTTGACGCTCCTTCTCTTTTTGACATACCTCTTTTCTATGCTCTAACTCCAGATCCATTTTCTTCCTTTTTTCATACTCCTTTTGTGCTAACTCCAGAGCATCTTCTATTGGAAGACTCCGCTGTCTGGCAATCTGCCTCGCTCTCCCTCTCACCTTAAGGGGAACTTCTTTGAATAATTTTTTCTCAAAGTTTTTCCTGATCTTGTAGACCACAGCGACCTCCCTTTTAAAAAAAAATCATCTCAGCCGGACAATTGAAAGAAAAAAAGTAAAACTGTATTTTTATTTTAATTATTGGCGTCCGCTTTGGGTCGTGAGCTGACATACCACCGGAGCCAGTAGCGGGGGCCTACATGGACGAGTATGAGCTTTCATTTCGCACTCCCTTGCTATGTCTAATCCTCAGTCAGGTTAGCAGCATCATGCTACGCCTGCTCGCGACCTTCGTGGTGCATGGGCTTGGCAGGCCGGGCCTCCTGCCTGATACTGTATAAATATCAGGCATTGAGAGGAGCACACTATGCCACACGCCAAGCTCACCCCCGCGGACCCAGCGCCGCCGGCGCAGCCCCTTCCTTTCCCTCTGCCCCTGACGCGGGCCGGACTGTCGGGCTTTCCAAGCCCGGCCCAGGACTACGAGGGGCGCACCCTGGACCTCAACGAACGGCTGGTGAAGCGCCCCTCCTCGACCTTCTTCATGACCGTCACCGGCGACAGCATGGAGGCGCTGGGCATCGCGGAGGGTGACCTGCTGGTGGTCGATAGCGCCATCGAACCGCGGCCCGGGCACATCCTCGTCGCCACGGTGGAGGGGGAGCTGGTGGTAAAACGCTACGAGCTAATCGGCAACCGCCCCTACTTCACCTCGGCGAACCCCGCCTACCGCCCCATCCCCGCCGCAGACCTGGAGTGCCAGGCCTGGGGCGTGGTACGCGCAGTGGTTCACGAGTACGCCGTCTAGCCGGGGCCGGGCACATGATTGGACTGATCGACTGCAACAACTTCTATGTCAGCTGCGAGCGGGCCTTCCAGCCGCGGCTGGAGGGCGTGCCCGTGGGCGTGCTCTCCAACAACGATGGCTGCGTGATCGCCCGCTCCAACGAGCTCAAGGCGTTGGGTGTGGCCATGGGCACACCTGCCTTCGAGCTGCAGTCACTGCTCCGTCAGCGGCGCATCGCGTTGTTGTCGTCGAACTACGAGCTCTACGGGGATATGTCCTCCCGGGTGCAGCAGGTGCTGGAGGAGTTCTCTGCCGGCGTGGAGCCCTACTCCATCGACGAGATGTTCGTGCGTTTCGACGGCTTTGCCCCTGAGCAGATGCACCGTCACGCCCAGGAGCTGTTTACCAAGGTGCGGCGCTTTACGCATATCCCGGTCTGCGTGGGGATCGCTCCGACGCGTACCCTGGCCAAGCTGGCCAACCGAGCGGCCAAGAAGCTGCCGGGCTACGGCGGCGTCTGCGTGTTGAGAACCGACAGCGAGACATACGAGCCGCTGCTTCGCCAGGTCGAGCTGGGCGATGTATGGGGCGTCGGCCGCCGACTGGTGGAGCGCCTGGCGTTGACGGGCGTACACAGCGCCTGGAATCTCGCCCAGGCCGACCCCAAGCAGATTCGCCAGCGCTTCTCGGTCACCCTGGAGCGCACCTGCCTGGAACTGAAGGGCATTCCCTGCATCGAGATGAATGATCCTGGTGAGGCCCGTCAACGCATCATGACGTCACGCTCCTTCGGGAGGATGACCGACAACCGCGAGGAAGTTCACCAGGCCATCCGGCAGTTTGCCCAGCGCAGCGCCGAGAAGCTCCGCGGGCAGGACAGCCTGGCCCGGGCCGTCTACGTCTTCCTGAAAACCAACCGTCACCGCCCCGACCTGCCACAGTACTCGCCCGGCGCCGTGGTGGAACTGCCCTCCCCCACTGACGACAGCCGCAACATCCTGCAAGCAGCCAGCCAAGCGTTCGCGGCCATCTACCGGCCCCACTACCGCTTCATGAAAGCCGGCGTGATGCTGGTCGACCTGGTGGATGCCAACCGGGCCCAGCTCTCGCTGCTCGACACGCCGGAAAGCCAGGCCCAGCGCGAGCGCAGCGACCGCCTGATGGCGACGCTGGATGCGCTCAACCACAGGATGGGGCGAGGTACCGTCACGTTTGGGCGCGCCTCGCCCAAGGCCGCTTGGCAGCTACGCTGCGCCAACCGCACGCCGCGCTGGACCACACGCTGGGACGAGCTGCCGCGACTGCGCTGACATCTTGTCAGCCAAACACCATCGTGTTTTTCCGACATCGCTCACACCACGTCGCCGTCGCCTGGCCCACAGTGTCTTTAATGGACACCAGCAGGGTGGGACATAGCATGGAGACCATCATACTGACCTGGTTGGATGACGGCGGCTGTGCGCTGATATGTGGCTGCGGCCAGAGCCAGCGGCTGACCCACAAGCCCAGGACCTGGCCCCACTTCGAATTCATATGGCTCTCGCACGGGCGCTTCAGGATTCGCTGTCGCGCTTGTCACGCTCATATAGAGCGTGTCGTCAGCCACCCTCGCACTTGGCACCACAGCCGCCCTCACAGTGGGGAAAGCGGCGCTATCAGGCTGTCATCATCGTGAGTGGACGCGTTGACGCGGGTACTCACCGGCCAATGGGTGATCTGGCGAGGATCGAGGTGATGGATAACCTGCCGCATGGTCTCCCGGTCGGTCAGGTGCGGATCCAGCCACGGGGCAAGACTGTCGGCGTCTAGGGCCACTGGCATGCGGTCATGGATCTGCTGGGCCACACCTCGCGCCGGTTCGGTGAGGATGGCACATCCTGGCTTGCCGTCAGGCCGCTCCGACCAGATACCTGCCAACCAGAGCGGCTGACCATCTTCTCGCGTCAGGAAGTGGGGCTGCTTCTTGCCATCGGCTGGCGCCCACTCGAACCAGCCGTTGGCAGGCACCAGGCAGCGGTGGTGGGCAAAGACACCTCGGAAAAACTTCGAGGTCGCGACCTTCTCAACCCGGGCATTGATGGGTTCAGGGGCACTCTCACCGGCCCACTGAGGGTGATAGCCCCACCACACCGCATCCAGCACCAGAGGCGCCTCATCGTCCAGCCGGCGCACGGCGCTGATCCAGGTGCCCGGCGCCACGCCTGCGCTATGACCTGCTCGCCTGCCTGCCTTTCCGGGAGATGGTGGAGTCTCAGCAGCGCCGGGCAGAGACCTACGTACTGGAGGCAACCCAGCGCCCAGCGTGTACCAGAATCGCTGCCCGCCTGGGGATCATGGAGGGCACACCGGTCTACCATATCGTCAGAGCCCGTCACGTCGATGGTCGCCCCGTACTGTATGTGGAGCACCACCTGCGTACGGATTGCTTCCCGGGGATTCTGGACCACGACCTCGAGACCCGTTCGCTGACCGAGCTCTATCGCAGCCACTACGGGATCCGCGTCAGTCGCGTGAGCTTCGAGCTCTGCTCCACGGTGCTGGATGAGCGCGCCGCTGATGCTCTACGCGCCGCAGCAGGCGGCCCCGCTCAGCGTGTGACGCGCATCAACTACGACCAGAACGGCCGGGCCATCGATTGCGATGATGAGCTCTGGCGGCACGATGCCATCGAGCTCACGCTATCGGCAGCACCGCAAAATGGTAGTTAAAAGCCCGCATTCCCTTTACAAAATATAGAGGAAAGCAAGCAGATTAACCGAGAAAGGATGAAACCCCACAAATCCAAGAACTATAAAAATTGCCACTCCCAATTTTTAATAATCATTATTAAAAATCATGCAGCCCTAACTGGATCAACAGTTAGGGCTGTTCACATCATCGTCGGTGGATCACACGCGACGGCGATTGAAGTGGGGACGGCTAATACTAGGATGCCCCTGGTGTATTTGTCACATGACGAAAGCTGCGATACCCATTGAAAGAGGGATTGCAATCACCATCGTCAGCGCTGTTCTGACCACCCAGACAACCGTCAGCCCATAGAAGGAGATCGGGATATTGGTTGCCATGATGCAGGGGATGGAAGCAGAGACGAACAGGATAGACGAAATGGCCGTGATGCCCGCCACCAGCTTCGAGACAACATCCGCCTCCGCCATGATCAATGCGGGAAGGAACATCTCTGAGTAGCTTGTAGACACTGCTGAAGAGAGTTCCAGCCCATTCTCCATGCCAAAGAGTAGCGTGATGGGGTAGAAGATATACCCGATGTAGTCAAAGGCTGGCGTGTACTTCTCAATCAACAGGCTGATCGTGCCGACCGAGAGAATGGTTGGAAGGATGGTCATCGTCATCACGATGCCATCCTTGAGGTTATCCTTCACCAGGTTGACGAAGCTCTTCGGGCTGTTGGCGACCCCAATGGCTTCCGCCACTGCCGTTGCCACGCGATTTCCCTTGTCCGGTGTCGCTTCTCGATTCGAGGCGTGATCATCCATGCTGGAGATGGGAGGAATGCGTGCACTGATAGCCGTTACCACCACAGTAGTGAACAACGTTGCCAGGAAGAACACTACCCAGATATCCATCAGCCCCAGTGTTCTGGCCACGATCACCATGAAGGCGACGGATACCGTGGAGAACCCCGTCGCAATAATGGCAGCCTCCTTCGCGGAGTACTCCCCGCTGAGGTAGGCCTTGTTGGTAATCAGGAGCCCAACGGCAAAACTGGTGATGAATGACGCCACCGCATCAATCGCAGACCGGCCGGGCACCTTGAATGCCAAGCGCATGAAGGGCTGAGTCAAGGTGCCGACCAGCTCCACCAGGCCATAGTTGACCAGGAGCGGCATGAAGATCGCACCAATTGGCACCAGGATACCGACCGGAATGACCAGGGCTTTCCAGAGAAACTCCAGCATGAAGGGTTCATAGAGCGCTGCAGGGCCAGCCTTGAAGATGACCATACCGGCCAGCACCAGGCCGATGAACTTGAAGAGCGTGAACACGATACTGCCAAAGCCCTGTCGCCAGAACTTCTGCATGATGGGTAATACCGAGCCACCAATAATAAGCAAAAGCGCATACCACTGGCTGTTCTCACCTAGCAGGTTCTCACACCAGATCACCAGGTGGTCGAGAAGAATGGTGTTCTTATCGGCTATTGTTATCGGAACGAAGAACACCATGATCCCAAGGAAGCTCGGAATCGCCACCCTTAAGATTTCGGCAAGTGAATGTTTTCTCTTGGCATTGTTGTCAACAGCGCTATTGTCCATTTCCCGCATCCTCTGAGCCTAGGATGATGACGGGGGAATAGGCCTCCCCCACCAGCCAGTTTTCAAGGGCGACCTTCAAGACCATCTGCCTCATCCTCAGAGGCTTTCGGAATCTTCATCTCGAAGCGATTGTCTACCACCGTATAATCGTGATAGCCCATGCGCGCGATGGGTCGGGCTTTCATGATGTCGATCTTGCCCTCTTCGGTGATGAACTCATCCTTGACGTGAATCTTCACGACTTCCGCAAAGACAATGTCGATGGTACCCACGTTCGAGTTGCCCTTGAGGCGGTGCGTCGAGATGTACTTGCACTCGAAATGACAAGGACTATCCGCCACCATCGGCACATCGGACAGGTCTGCCTTGACCGTCTTCAGCCCGGCGAGACCGATTTCACTTTCACCATACGGCACCGCCATGGCGGACGTATTCATGGCGTCCTTGAGATCAAAGGTCACCATGTTCCAGACGAACCAGCCGGTCTTCTCGGCATTGATGACCGTATCTTTGCGCCTGCCATCGGGATACTGGTTGGCGGCAAACATCACCATCGGCGGATCAAATGTCAGGTTCTGCCATTGACTGTAAGGCGCCAGGTTCTCGACCCCATCCGGGCTGATAGAAGAGAGCCAGCCGATCGGGCGCGGAACGGTACAGCTCTTGAAGGGTGAGAAAGGCAGCGGGCACTTCTCGCTGTTCGGCATATATTTCATGTCATGTCCTCGTTGTTTGTTGGTGTCAGACCGTTCACTTGATCATCGGCAGGTCGAGGCCGTTTTCACGGGCACAGTTCTTGGCAATCTCGTAGCCGGCATCGGCGTGACGCATGACGCCGGTACCCGGGTCGTTGCGCAGCACCCGGCCCACGCGGGCGTGGGCGTCATCGGTGCCGTCGCAGACGATCACCACTCCAGAGTGCTGGGAGTAGCCCATGCCTACGCCGCCGCCATGGTGCAGCGACACCCAGGTGGCGCCACCGGCGGTGTTGAGCAGGGCGTTGAGCAGCGGCCAGTCGGACACGGCATCAGAGCCGTCCTGCATTGCTTCGGTCTCGCGGTTGGGGCTAGCCACCGAGCCGGAGTCCAGGTGATCGCGCCCGATCACGACCGGAGCCTTGAGCTCACCGTTCTTGACCATCTCGTTGAAGGCCTGGCCCAGGCGGGCGCGGTCCTTGAGGCCAACCCAGCAGATGCGCGCCGGCAGGCCCTGGAAGCTGATGCGCTCGCGTGCCATGTCGAGCCAGTTGTGCAGGTGCGGATCGTCGGGGATCAGTTCCTTGACCTTCTGGTCGGTCTTGTAGATGTCCTCGGGGTCACCGGAGAGCGCCGCCCAGCGGAACGGGCCGATGCCCTGGCAGAACAGCGGACGGATGTAGGCCGGCACGAAGCCCGGGAAGTCGAAGGCATTCTCGACGCCCTCTTCCATCGCCATCTGGCGGATGTTGTTGCCATAGTCGAAGGTGGGCACGCCCATCTTCTGGAAGTCGAGCATCGCTTGAACGTGCACCGCCATGGACTGCTTGGCGGCCTTGACGGTGGCCTCGGGCTGTGACTTGCCACGCGCCACATACTCCTCCCAGGTCCAGCCCTGGGGCAGATAGCCATGCAGGGGGTCGTGGGCGCTGGTCTGGTCGGTGACCATGTCCGGCTTGACGCCACGCTTGACCAGCTCGGGCAGCACGTCGGCAGCATTGGCACACAGGCCGATGGAGATCGCCTTGCCCTCAGCGGTGTAGCGTTCGATGCGTGCCAGGGCATCGTCGAGGTCCTCAGCCTGCTCGTCGAGGTAGCGAGTACGCAGGCGGAAATCGAGGCTCGACTGCTGGCATTCGATGTTAAGTGAGCAGGCACCGGCCAAGGTGGCAGCCAGCGGCTGCGCACCGCCCATGCCACCGAGACCGGCGGTCAGGATCCAGCGTCCCTTCAGCTCGCCGTCGTAGTGCTGGCGACCCGCCTCGACGAAGGTCTCGTAGGTGCCCTGCACGATGCCCTGGGAGCCGATGTAGATCCACGAGCCGGCGGTCATCTGGCCGTACATCATCAGGCCCTTGCGATCCAGCTCGTTGAAGTGCTCCCAGTTGGCCCAGGCCGGCACCAGGTTGGAATTGGCGATCAGCACGCGCGGCGCGTCCTTGTGGGTCTCGAAGACGCCCACCGGTTTGCCGGACTGCACCAGCAGGGTCTGGGTATCCTCCAGGCGCTGCAGGGTCTCGACGATCTTGTCGTAGCACTCCCAGTCGCGAGCGGCGCGGCCGATGCCGCCATACACCACCAGGTCCTCGGGGCGCTCGGCCACGTCGGGGTGCAGGTTGTTCATCAGCATGCGCAGCGGGGCCTCGGTGAGCCAGCTCTTGCAGCTGCGCTCAGTACCGGTGGGCGCGGCGATCTTGCGGGAGGGGTCGTGACGCTTGTCTTGCTGGGTCATGGCGTGTTGCCTCAAAAGTCTTGATGAGTTGACGTGGTCGTGGAGCCGTCGGCTCTCAGTCATTCAGGGTCAGCAGATGCACCAGGCGAGCGGCCGCCCTGGCGGTGCGGCCGTCGATATCACGGCCGGGATTGAGCTCCGCCAGGTCGGCCAGGCGCAGCTTGCCGCTATCTCGAATGGTCTCGATCAGCGGCTCGATCAGGGCGAGCGACACGCCACGGGCGGCCGGGGCACTCACCCCGGGAGCCTCCGCGGCGGGAAGTACGTCCAGATCGATGGTCAGGTAGAGGTGGTCGCAGTCGCGGATGAAGTCCGCCAGATCCTGCTCGATGTCGGCCAAGCGCTGGGCGGTGATCTCTCGATCCTCGCGCACCATCACCCCAAGCTCGTCGGCGCGCTGGAACAGCGCTCGCGTATTGGCGGCCCGGCTTACACCGAGGCAGGCATAGCGGAATGGCCAGCCGTGCTGGAGACAGTCGTCCGCGATCTGGGAGAAGGGGGTGCCGGAGGAGCGCACGTGTTGGGGGTCACGCAGATCGAAATGGGCATCCAGGTTGATGATGCCGACGCGCGGCGCCTGCTCATCGCTGGCAGTGAGGTGCTGGGCAAGCCCGGACCAGCTGGCGTAGGCCACCTCATGACCGCCACCCAGTACGATGGGCAGGTGCCCCTCGCCCAGCAGCGGAGAGAGTCGGTCGGCCAGGGCCTGCTGGGCGACTTCCATGGCATCGCCTTCACAAAGTACGTCACCGGCGTCATAAGCAGGCCCCTGGCGGTGCCAGGCCAGCGGCGCCAGGGCTCGGCGCAATGCGGTAGGCCCTTCGGCGGCCCCCACACGCCCCAGGTTGCGCGCCACACCGGCATCGCAGGCGAAGCCCAGCAGCGTACAGCCGGGTGCGGCACCCTCGACCAGGGGCTGAACTTTCTGGTGCCAGCGCTCGCTGTCGGGTTCAGGGTCGGTACGCCCCTGCCACAGGTTGCGGTCGAATTCCTGATGAAACGACTTATCAAACGCCATGGGTCAACTCCCCCTGGAACAGGCGCTGACGCAGGCGACCGGGCTGGACGGCATAAGCCAGTGCGGCAGGAGTGTCGATATTCCAGACACACAGGTCGGCGGCGGCCCCTTCCCGGATCCGCCCTTCTCCGTTGAGTCCGAGGGCCGTCGCGCCATGGGCGGTCATGCCGGCCAGCGCCTCCTGGGGCGTCAGGCGGAACAGGGTGCAGGCCAGATTGAGCATCAGGGTGGGCATGAACAGCGGCGAGCTGCCCGGGTTGGCGTCGGTGGCCACGGCCATGGGCACGCCGGCCTCGCGCAGTGCCGCGATGGGCGGTTGCTGCGTCTCGCGCAGGGTGTGGAAGGCCCCCGGCAGGATCACGGCGACGCTCCCGGCCTCGCGCATGGCGGCGATGCCGGCGTCATCGAGGTACTCGATATGATCGGCGGAGAGCGCCCCGTGGCGGGCCGCCATGGCGGTACCGCCCAGGTTGGAGAGCTGCTCGGCGTGGGCCTTGATCGGCAGGCCATGCGCCTCGGCGGCCTCGAAGACCCGCTCGCACTGCACTACCGAGAAGGCAATCTTCTCGCAGAACACATCGACGGCATCGGCAAGGCCTTCGCTGGCGGCCGCCGGGACCATCTCCTGGCATACCAGGTCGATGTAGGCGTCGCTGTCATCCTTGAACTCCGGCGGCAGCGCATGGGCACCCAGAAGGGTCGTCACCACCCGCACGGGGAGCGTCTCGCCGAGACGGCGCGCCACGCGCAGCATCTTCAGCTCGTCCTCGACCGTCAGGCCGTAGCCGGACTTGATCTCCACGGTGGTGACACCGTCGGCGATCAGTGCCTCGAGACGCGGCCTGGCCAGCTCGAGCAGTTCGTCCTCGCTGGCTTCCCGGGTGGCCGTCACGGTGCTCAGGATGCCGCCGCCACGCCGGGCGATCTCCTCGTAGCTGACGCCCTCCAGGCGCGCCTCGAATTCGTCGGCGCGAGAGCCACCGAACACCAGGTGGGTATGGCAATCCACCAAGCCCGGGGTCATCACGCCGCCGCGGCCCATGTCATAGCAACCTGCCGCCAACCCGGCATCGAACTCCCGCATCGGCACCAGAGAAGCGACCCGTGCCCCGTCGGTGATCACGGCCATGGGCTCGGGCAGAGTGTGCAGCCCATCGAAGACGTGGATATCACGCCACAGGCAACGCTTGGTGGTGGTATTCGACATGGAGGACTCCTCCGGGTGGCTCATCAATGCAGACTCAATGTATATACAATTAAGCCCAGCATGCTGGAGCACGTCAAGCCACCTTCCAATGTGGGTGGCAGGGAGAAGTGGCGCGCCCGAAAATACGAAAAACAAAGAAAAATCATCAGAAACAACACTATAAACAAGGCATGCAACTTCATCCTCTCCCGTTAGCGCTCAAACCCTTAGACCAATGTCTAGTCTTGATGGCTAGTCGGCGACACTGGCTTGCCTTACCTTATTGTATATACATATCGAGGCAGGACGCCTGTTCCGATCCAGTCACCGCACGGCACAAGACAAGAGGCGTGCCCATGAATCGCCAAGCTCCCCAGGCTCGACAGCCAGCTGCTGCCGCTACCCTACTCAAGCTGTTCCTGCCCAGTGCCTTGGGCATTCTGATCTTCTTCGTTCCCATCGAGATCGCCGGCAAGCGCACCATCCCCCTGGACCATATGGTGACCGGCGCGCGCGCACTGCTGGGGGACGCCAGCGGGCTCTATGCCCTGGCGCTGATCGTTGCCGGCGCGGCCTATCCGCTGATCCGTGGCTATTGGAACCGCAATCTCACCGAGCGGATATTCACAATGCTGAAGATTGCGGGTGTCGCCGCCGCGGTGATGGCGCTGACCGGCTGGGGGCCAGCCTTCCTGCATCAGCCGGACATGCTGCCCTTCCTGTTCGACAAGCTGGTGATTCCGGTGGGCCTGATCGTGCCAATCGGCGCCATCTTCCTGGCGTTGCTGATCAGCTACGGCCTTCTGGAACTGATCGGCGTACTGGTGCAGCCGGTGATGCGCCCCATATGGCGCACCCCCGGCCGCTCGGCCATCGACGCCGTGGCCTCCTTCGTGGGCAGCTACTCCATCGGCCTGCTGATCACCAACCGGGTCTACCAGGCCGGGCAGTACTCGGCACGGGAGGCGGCCATCATCGCCACCGGCTTCTCCACGGTCTCGGCCACCTTCATGATCATCGTGGCCAAGACGCTCGACCTGATGGCCGTGTGGAACCTCTACTTCTGGCTCACCCTGCTGATCACCTTCATCGTCACCGCTGTAACCGTGCGGCTGCCGCCGCTCTCGCGGATGGATGACAGTGCCGCGGATGGCGAGCCCGAGGCGGTGCCCGGCAAGCGCCTGAGTACTGCCTGGCAAGTCGGGCTGGAAGTGGCCGAGAAGGCCCCGAGCCTGCATCGCAGCGTGGCGCTTAACTTCAAGGAAGGGCTGGTGATGGCGATCAGCATCCTGCCGTCGATCATGTCGGTCGGGCTGCTGGGCCTGCTGGTTGCCAAGTACACACCGCTGTTCGAGTGGTTGGGCTGGCTCTTCTACCCCTTCGTGGCGGTATGGGGTGTGGCCGACGCCGCCGCCCTGGCGCAGGCCTCCGCCGCCGGGCTCGCCGAGATGTTCCTTCCGGCGCTGCTGATGGCGGAGGCCGAGTTCGCGGCACGTTTCGCCGCCGGCGTGGTGTCGGTGTCCGCCGTGCTGTTCTTCTCGGCCTCGATCCCCTGCATCCTCTCCACCAGTATTCCGTTATCGGTGGGTCGCATGCTGGTGGTGTGGTTCATCCGCGTGGCCCTTAGCCTGCTGCTGGCGGTGCCGACCGGCTACCTGGTGCAGGCATTGGCTGGCTGACACTGCCGCCAAGCTCGCATACGCAAACGGCCGGGAATCCCCGGCCGTTTGCGTTGGTGAAGAACAAAGGGGCGCTCATGTCGCCTCGCGATGCATCGAAGAGCGTAGCTTGTAGCGCTCCCCGGGATGAAGCAGTCGGGCATAGCTGATCAGTTGCTCGCCTGACCAGGTGCGCCGAATCATGCTCAGGCAGGGGCTCGCCGTATCGATGGCCAGCCACTCGGCCGCCTGGTGGTCGGGCAGGACCGCCTCGACGATGTGCTCCACGTCGGTGATGGGGCAGGCGGCCACCAGCACCTCGTTGGGCGTGTGGCGGGAGAAGTCGGTGTCGAGATAATCCGGCACCCAGCGAGGATTGACGAAACGCCTCTCGAGCTGGATCGGCACATCATTCTCGAGGTGAAGGATCAGGGTGTGGAAGACTCGGCTGCCGAGCCGCACCCCAAGACGCAGCGCGACCTCGTCATCGGCCTCGATCGATTCACAGGTCAGCACCTGATTGCCATATCGATGCCCGCGAGACCGCACCTCCTCGGCGATGTTGTCCACCTCGACCAACGACGATTCTGCCTTGCGGTCGGTGACGAAGGTGCCAAGCCCCGGCTGGCGTGTCAGATAGCCCTTCTGAACCAGGTCGCGGATCGCCTTGTTGGCGGTCATGCGGCTAACCTGGAAGTCCCTGGCCAGCTGCTCCTCCGGCGGAATCTGGTGATGTGCCAGCCATTCACCGGATTGAATCTTGTCCAACAGGTGCTGCTGTATCTGCAGGTAGAGAGGCGGGGTGCTGGCCATAAGGCATCCTTGGGCAAGACTGATGTATATACAATTGCACTATACTTGTCGTAAAGAGACCATTCATCTTTAGTTTCCCAGAAGCTGGAGTAGCTACAAGTTCTGGACAATCCTTTGCCGCTGCACTCCATGACCTCGCTCAGCACGCTGTCAGGGTGGCCGGTTTGCCGGCCACGGTGGGGCCGTGCACAAGCATGTGGGCGTTGGCCGAGAGATACTCGAGGCTCAGCGGATCAAAGCTGAAAGTCTTCCCACTGCGATCAAGAATTCGACACATGGAGCTTCGTTACCGCAGCCAACACGATACAGGCCACTACCAGCACATAGCGGGCCGGATACCCACTCCGCGCCTTCTTGTTCCCATTATCCACGTAGAACTTCACGTTGCCCGTTCCCAGCTGCTGAGCATAGCGACGGCCTGCCGACTTCTCTTTCCATTCAACCTTATGCCGGTGGGACGGCAGTCGCTGCTTCCACTCCCGGACCTGCTCCTTGGAAGACATCGGCGAGCGCGCACTGGGGGTCACCTGTATGACTGCCCTGACGGCAGCATCCAGGCTCAACACCCAACTCACGAACGCCAAGCCATCATCCACATCACGAATCCACACGTGGCCGTCAGTGGCACGATGGAAGCGATAGAAGAAGCGCAGATGCCTACGCAACTGGCCCGGGTGATGCTCGGACCACCGAGACCAGATGACTCGATACATCGCATATGCCACCTGGCGTTCCGTGAGCGAGTGCGGCATCGACAGCCGTGGAAGACCACTTGCCGTCACAACCGGCTGCTTTCCTGCCGTGACACGATAGTGGCGAAACCCACTGCTGCCTCGACGCGTGCGTGCCGTCAGCACCCGCGTGGCACAGGACTTCAGCAACTCCGCCTCGCCCTCACGAAGATTGAAGATGCGCTCCACATCCTCGGCGCCCCGCTGATGTAAGGAGTCCAGAGCGGCTTCGACCTGCTCAAGCGACAGCTGGCTCAGCCCCTGGCGCTCAGGCAGGTAATTGGTTGGCAGCGACGGATAGGGCATAACCTCCCGCTGGGCCACATCCGTCAACTGGCACTGCGGATATGCCTTGCCGAGCCAGAGTGGCGGCCTATCGCCAAATCGCGCTTTCCACTTGCGCAACGTCGCCGGCTTGATCTCGACCACCCCTGCCAGGGATTCCAGCTGCGCAATGGCGTGGCGCCGGTCGTCCCCCTCCACCGACGCGGACTGCCTGTGGCAGTAGTGATCCGCCAGCAGGCAGGTGAAGTGCAAGTAGCTGCGCAAGGTCACATCGGGGGAGGCATGCCCCATCACCTGGGCGATAAAGTACAGCCCCGAGCGCGAAGGCCCATCCGTCACCTCCTGCCACAGGGCAGCGTGATGGGAAGGCACCGCCCACGGAGCCTCCACCCCATGAAAGGAGAGCAGCAGATAGTTGGCCAGCGAGTGACGCAGGTGATGGAAGCGCAGACTCGGGTCTCCGGTGATCCGGCGCATGGCGTCGTGGACCTCGACCTGAACTCTGTCATCGCGCAGGGGAGCAACCGAGTCACCGCCTTCCCCGAAAAGCATGACACATCCGTGTCTGGCCACCTCCTGCCGGTTAGCGACAAAATCCTTGAAGGCGCCCAACTCGTTATCCGTCAGCAGGTAATGCAACGGCAACTGCCGGCGTGAATCATGGCTCTTGGTGCCGACATACACATTGTTGCGGATCAGCAGGATGACATCGGTGTCTTCCATCTCATCACATAGCAAGACATCGTCCAGCTGGATGGAGAGGGCTTCGCCAATCCTTAGGCCAGCACGAAACCCCAGAACGAACACCCAATAGCGAATCTGGCCCATGGTGCCGGGCTGGGCGGCGAGATGGCCAGCCACCAGGAGGAACTCTTGTTCCGATAGACAGTTGGCATCCGCATGATGGGTCACCGTCGCGCCGCCACCGACAAACTCCATGGTCACGTTGGCCAACCCAAGGTCAGCGACCAGAAACGAATGAAAGGAGCGCAGTACCGTCCACCGGTAACCACGACTCTTCTCAGTCCGAGCCTGTTCGACCACGTACTGGTAGGCCTCAACCAGCATGGCCAGCCGATCTTGATCGACCGGAGTATCTCCCAAGGCCTGCAGCAGTGGCATACTGACGCCGAGATACTTGTACAGCGTCGACTGCTTGCGCTTCCTTTTCAGATGCAGGAACAGCAGCCAGCGGCAGAGACACTCGACGATGGGCGCCATGCGCTGAGCAGCGGCGATGGCACGTTCCAACTCTCGGGAGACGCCCTCGAAACTGAGACGCTTCTGGTCCCGGCGCTTATAGAAGTTATCGTGCAGTGATTTCAGCAGAGCACGACCCTCATAAAGCGGCTGGTCCCGCTTATGCTCCACCGACATCGGTGACAGCCCCGTCTCTACGGTTGGCGCTCTACCCTTCCCCTGCTCTGCCTCCGGCACCGCATGCTCCACAAACCCGCCGCCGAGCAGCTGCTGCCAGCGCGCTTCAGCGAGCGAGGTCCCCATATGCTTGCCAAGCGAACTATTGACCAGATACTCCGGCACATGGAGACGAAAGGCGGTCGCGGCATACTCCTGGCACGTCGAGAGTGGCATCGTATCAACGCCCGCGGCACGGCAGAAATGGCGCCAGGCCTTCTGCGTGAAGGTCTTGGCCTGCTGATAGCCGCCCCCCTTCTCGGCGGGGTGACCGAAGTGTTCGATATGCCGCATCAACACAGCCAGAGCCGGTACCCCCAGCAGCCACCGATGTCGGGGCGGTACCTTGCCGGGCATATCATCTGGCACCGCGTCATGCAGTAGCAGCCAGGCAGACGCTTCGTGTACCGCCAGCGTCTCGGTGGCCAGCGCCAAGGCATTAAGGTGCTTGCTGCCCAGCAAGCCGTCGCGCGTGATGACCCAATAGAGAAACAGTCCCCAGCTGATCATCTCGGGCTCGAGCCTGCGGTGCCCTTTGCCTCCATTGCCGTGTTTGAGGAGCGCCTGAAAGGCTGGCTGCTGAATTGCGAGGTCGACGTGCCGGTACCAATCCCGGTAGAGGCTCAACCCGGCAAACGATGAGGGCGTAAAGCTGCTCGCCGGCGGCCTGACCAGGCGCAGCGGTGCCGGCACTACCACGTCCCATCCCAGCTCACGTTGGCCGCGCAGCAACCCCAGCGACAGGAAGTTGACCTTATTGCGGATTTCAACCACCGAGCCGCTGCCGCCAGCTTGCAGGCTTGCCTCCCACTGCTGCGAGACCTCGGGTGGCACACTGACATCCCTCTCGCCGCGGACCAATTCGGGATGGGTTTCCCCCAGCAGTTCAAGGACCGCCAGCTGATGGCGCCGCCGGGTCACCAGATGCTGCCGGTGGCGCGCCTCGGCTCCGCCTGCCCCGTCGGGCACGTCGATCAGCTTCCAGCCACTCCATACCTCCGTTACATAGTCAGCCATCTGCCAGCCCCTGCTGCACCGTCCAGCCGGCCTCCTGACGCATCTTGCTGAGCGTAGGTGCCAACTCGCGGAACATCTCGACCGGCGTCAACGTAGAGAACGCTCCAAACGGCTCCTGTCCCTGCTGGGCATGCCCCATGAAGGCATTGACCAATTCGCCACGGACACCCTCGGCACGCAGAGCACTGCGAAGATAGTGGCGGCTGGCGTTGATCGGCAGCGTAAAGACCGGCACCTGGCGCCGCAGGTTTTCTGGCGAGAGCTGCACCATCTGCCAGCTGTCGCTGATAAAGAACATCAGCGGCACACTCGGCCGAGGCTCGCTCAGCAGATCTTCGATGTGGTCGAAGAGCGAAGCGCGGTGATAGAGCCGGGCCTGCAGCACTTCCAGGTGGCTGGCATAGCGGCGCAGCTGGTCACGCAGTTCCGGTAGCAGCCAGACTACCCTCGCCTGGCTCATGGCTTCGTCGTCCTTGTCGGAAATGACCAGAAAACCGCTCTCAACGTCGATTTCCCGCCAGCGGAACACCAGATCATTGACGGCCCGGAAGCCCGTCGCAAACAGTACCCAGAAGGCGATATACGCCACGAAATGGTTATGCACCTGGCGCCAGCTCTCCTCCCCCGGGGGAAGACGCCGCGCCGCCCGAAGCTCATGCTTCAGGTGCTGGACCAGGCGAACCAGCAGTCGCGACTTGATATTCAGCTTGCTGCCGTGATCGCCTGCGTTCTCGACGACCTGCTTGAAGGCGTAGTAATGCTGCTCGTCGACACTGAGGTATCGATAGATACTGTTGCGCAGGGTGACCACGGCCTCGTGGTAGCGCTGTTCGAGGTACCCGGCAGAAACGCTGTAATAATGGGCGGCCACCTCGGTGATGGTGAAACGGTGCCCGGTCAACAGGTAGGCATCCACCCAGTCGCTGGAGTGCTTGATGATTTCATCAAACAGCGCCTGACTGATCCGCAGGGGCGTCAGCCGCATGCGATGGGCGCGATTGACCTTTGATACCGCTGCCCGCATAGCCTCTTCGACAGCGATACGACGCTCCTCGGGGAACAGATCCCGATATTTCGCCCGCCCCTTCCGCGTCAACTCAATACGCGAGATGAATTTCTCCATCCGCACCGGGCTGGCCACGATGACCACGTCGTCCACCAGCGCCGGCGTGCTGTCGCCGGCCGTATACAGCAGCTGCTTGGCATCATCCTGAAGACTGTTGCGCCACTCCGGTGATGGAATGGGTAACACGAATGCATGCTCCTCGATCAAGTAGGCGAGCACTCCCTTGCGGTGCTTCGGCAGCTCGTCGCGATGGTTATAGACCCGCATCCGAAGGAGCTGCTCGACGGGGCGCCCGAGCCAGATCATCAGCATCAGTAGCAGGCCGGCATAGACACCATCACCAGCACGCCTTTCAAATCGCCCCCGACCAGTAAACAGCTGGAAGGCTTCTTTCGCTGCCAGTGACAACTCGAACCGGCTCAGGCTGGAGTAGCGAAAGGAGAGCCGCTGGTTGGTCTGACTGATATGCTGAATCCGCCGATTCTGACGCCTGACCAAGTCTCTCGGATCAAATCCCAGTGTCGGTGACGCCTTGTGCTCCGTGAACGAAACGGCGCGCAGCGCTTGGGATTCTTTCGGGTGCAGCCCGGCGGTGCGCTGACGTCTCTGTAACTGTTCGTCGCCGACCGACTCTAAGAGCTGAACCGACTGCTCCGGTCCCTCGCTCTCTTCATCTTCGTCGTCCGGCACCACCACCTGTCGCTCGACCACCCGACCCGAGCGGCTACCACCGCCGCCGCCCTCTCTCGTCTTTCCCTTGCGGATGAGAACCTTGCGGACGAGCAGCTCAACACCCGACAACGGTTCAAGAATCTCGTCGCCTTCCAGCAGATGCCCCTGGTGATAGCTTTCGAGTGTGGCCTCACTGCCTATCTCTGCCAGCAGTTCGAAGGGTTTCTTGCCATTGGCAATCGTGCGGATATCACGACAGGCCGCGGTGATCTCGGAGCCGATACGCTCCTGATGTCGTTTCCTCTGAATGGCGCAGCACGCCAGGACGACACCGGCGTGCTGCCAATAGGCGTCACTTCCATAGCATTCAGCACCCGACGCCAGGATCAGCATGGCCCACTCGGGATGGGCATTGATGATGCCTCGCTGCCTGCCGGATTGATCCAGCCATGCTTCGGGGCATGTACCCAGGTCAGTGGCCCTGAGGGAAGCGACGATTCGATCGATCTCGGGCAGGTAGTCAAAGAGACCGCTCCCCTCCTCCTCGTCGTCTTCATCGAGTTCCTTGCGGATGTCAGGGATGTCCTCCACCGCCTGGAGCGCCCTCTTCAGGTTGGTCATGACCAGGAGGAGTTGGGGGAGGTCGCCAGGCGCTTGCAGCAACGCTAGCAGCCGTTCCATACGGGCTGGCGGTACGCCACTCAACTCCGTTAGCTGTTCAATGCCGGTCTCCCTCACCATATCACTGCGATTCCATGATTCGCTGAAGCTCCGATTTCCGCCGCCTTGAATAGGTGATACGCCGCCCCTTCAGACCTAGCAATGCTTTCAGATCACGCGCGGAGAGCGTCGTTGGCACCTTGATGCCATACTCTTTACGTAGCGTGTCGGAAAGTGCATTCAGCTGCCTGTAAACCCGCTCTCTGGCCTCCACGGACTCCGGGCAGTGCATCAGGCTGTGCGTAATGAGTTCGAACAGCGCACCCATCACCAAGTCTTCATCACGACCGCCCGTGACACGCACCCGGATGACGTCCTCACGGTCCAGCAGAGTGCTGACAGCATGAAATGCTCGAAAGCCGCTCACCACCTCATAGTGCCGGGACACCTTGCGGACCGACACGGGGTGGTAGTCGAGCAACGCACCCACCAGTTCCACATTAAGCCATGTCGACACAGGCAGCTGGTTGGTGGTGGCAACGGTGACTCGCTCGATCTCACCGAACGCGCCGGAAGGGGATTTGATTTTCGAGAGGGATAGCTCTTCCATGGGGAGCGGTCATGTTCGAGGTATTCCCCATAATACTATCAGCTTCGTTTATCAAAATTTGAAGCCGAGCCATATCGACCTTCAGAAGTCACTCCACTTTTCACGCACCCATTTCCAACTCAAACGTTCTTGCTCCAGACGCAGGCGATCTCCCCAGCGGTGTGCGATCAGCCCTCGATAGACCTCATCCTCTTCCACCGTCAGTCGCGTTAGTGCCGCTCGGGTCGGGGTCGGCTCGGTGACAGCCAAGGCAAGGTGTGCTTCGAGTGTTGCCTCATCCATCAAGAGCGAACGAGCCTTTGGATAATGAGCACGCAGACGGTCAAGGATGGCAAATCCATGGGTATCGATATCACCCCAGTAAGTGAGGCGCGCCCTGGCCAGCCAGGAAATGCCCGCCAGCCGCTCGATAGCCATACCTAACCCGAAGATAGCCACTGCTCCCTGGCGGGACTCAAGGGCCCAGCCGGTCTGCTGATTTTCAACAATCAACACTTCCTCGGGCTGCCAATCGAGAGCAGCCAAGGCATCCCGCTCCAGTTGCAGCAGATGAACATCGCCCAGGCGAGAAGCGAGCTGTTGATCGAGCACCTTGATGGGCACCATCAGAGGGGGTGGGCGCAAACCGGTGGACTGATAAATGTCGTCGCCTTCACCCTCACCTTCCGTGTGTAGAACCTGCCACCAGCGCAGCACCCGGCCCCGGTGAGCGTCTAACCACTTGGTATCCAGGCCGGCCAGGGGGATCTGGCGGGGATAAAGGCCACTTCCAGGGTTGGCTTCCAGCCAGTCGAGCAGCGCAATGAGACGATCGAGATCCGCTTCGGCTACCGCGTCAAGCCAGTCAACCTCCGCAGCCAGACGTTCTGTCAAGGCGGGCCAGCGAGTGCTCAGCCGAGAGAAGCGTGATGTCAGGCGCTGCCAGGCATCGGCCTGTCCAAGCGCGGTGGCCACCTCGCCAGGTGCGGCAAGCAACAGACGTGTTGGCAGGTCCTGACGCCCCAACCCTGGCCATTGACGCGCCTGCCACTCGACCCAAGGGGCAAGCGGTGAACGCCGCCATGCGGTTATCCATGCCTCCACAGCGGGCCAGTGATCTCGCGCCTGCTGCTGAGTCGGAACCCCAAGCGCGAGCCCCAGCGGCCACTGGCCGTCACCACACAACCAACGACCGCGTTGGTTGCGCCAACGCTTGGTCAGTCGCTTGTGAAGTGCCTCAGGGTCGGTCAGCGGCATCGGCGTTCCTCTCGGCAGCGTGATCGACCCGGCCCGGCAGGTCCAGGCGTCCGACCTCCACGTTGTAGGCTACAGGCAGCAGCGCCGAACGATTGCGCTCGCTGATCTCCACCAGGCAAGCGCCACCAATGAAGGGCTCGAGGGTGCTGATCGACTTGAGCGGCGTGGCCACCACCATCTGGAAGCCGAAGCGCTGGAAGATGCGCATTGCGGTAGCGGTGAACTCGTGGTCCGCCTTATCGAAGGCCTCGTCGAGTACCACGCTGGCGTAGCGCGGCCAGCCTTCGTCGCCGCCCAACTGGAAGCTTAGCGCCGCTGCCAGGCAGGTAGTGGCGAGCTTCTGGCGCTGGCCGCCGGACTTGCCGGCTCCGGAGCGGAACACCTCCAACTGGTGACCCTCGGCGTCCAGCTCGATGGCCATGAACTCCACGTGAAAGCGTACGTCCAGCACCTGCTCCCGCCAGCGCTGTTCCTCCGCGGTGCGCCCGGCCAGCTGGGCCACCAGCTCCCGGAGTTGGGCGAACTGGGTCTCGGCACGCTGGGCATCGTCGGTCAACTGGTGGCTGAGGATCTCGGTGAGCTGGCGGCGGAAGTCACCGACCCGCGGCAGGTCTCGCTCGAGCAGGCGGATCTGCAGGTGGGTCCCGGGATTGAAGCTGGCCTGGGCGAGGCTGGCATTGACGTCCTCCAGGCGGCTACGGATCAGCTTGCGGGCATTACGCAGCTCGGTGTCGAGCGCCACCAGATTCTGTCGACTCTGGCGATTGAGCAGTTCGAAGAAGCTCGCTTCGAAGGCTGGCAGATTGTCCTGTTCGATGCGTACGAGGCGCTCGAAGTAGCCCTCGGCGTCGGCCAGGGTGGTGCCGTGGTCGCTGGCCTCGGCGTGGAACTCGCGCTGGAAGGCCTCGAAGGCCGATGTGATCAGGCTCTCGTCCTCCTTGGCGTCGAGGGCGAGCCGGGCGATTTCCTTCTGCAGGGCGTTGTCGACCCGGCGCAGCTGTTGCTCCAGGTTGTCCAGGGTGAGCTCACCCGCCTCGAAGCGCGCCGCCAGCCGCTCCCGGCGGGTCTCGTCCAGCTCGAGGTTGCGCTCCCGGCATTCGGCCAGGCGCCGCTCACGCTGTCGTTGCTCCTGCTCCCGAGTCTTCAGGGTGGCGCGCAGATCGGTCAGTTGTTCCTGATGCTGATCGCGTTGGTGTCGCGCCTCGGTGAGCTGTTGCTCAATGCTCGCCAGGGCGTCGTTGCCCTCACGCAGCTCGCGAAGGTCCTCGCTGACGTCGGCCTGCCGCTCGCGTAGACCGGCAACATCGACCTCCTCCCAGCGTGTCCCGAGCAGTCGGTGGCAGGCCTGCTGACGATGGCCGGAGCGCCGCTGTTCCTGGTCGAGGGTGTCCAGGGTCTCGGCGATCTCGGTCAGCTCCGCCCCCAGGGTCTCCGCCTCTTCCTCGAACAGCGCCAGCTTCTCGCGATTGTCGAAACCCAACACCCACGCGCGCGGATCATCGAGGGCGATGTCGTCGGCTTTCTCGAACCGGCTGTCGTCTTCGCGAACCAGACCGGCGCGGGTCACCGCCCGGACGTGGCGGGCGAGCTCATGGGACTTCTCCACGCAGTGGTGGTCGTAATCCTGCTGCAACCGATCGGCGAGCCAGTCGCGCCAGGCATGGTCCGGCTTGATGGTGAGCCGAGCCGGCAATTGATCGGGTCCAGCGGTGCCGTGGTGCGTCGGCCGGATATCGGCCTCGACGCGTTGCCAGTTCAGGCGATCCCCCAGGTCGGTGGCCTGGACATGGCGCAGCAGGGCCTCGGCACGGCGCTCCTCCACCAGCAGGGTCAGCGCCAGCGGGCGCAGCACCCGCTCGATCGGGCCGCGCCAGTCGTGCTGGGCCTTGTCGACCTGCAGCAGCTCACCGGCGAATGGCAGAGCATCTTCGCCAAGGTTGAGCGATCGCGCCAGCTCGCGGCGCAGCACCTGCAGGTTAGCGGGGATGTTGCTTGGCCGACGACGCAGTGCGGTGATTTCTTCAGTAAGACTTGCCAGGCGCCTCTCCAGGGCGTTGCGACGGGTGATCAGATCGTCGCGCTGCTGCTGGTCCTCGGCCTGGGCCTTTGCCAATTCGTCCAGCCACTGCTCAGCGCGGGCCTGGTGCTCGCCAAAGCCAGCGGCATCTCGCACCGGGGGCAGGTCCAGCGTCTCCAGATCGCGATCAAATTCAGCACGACGAGGTAGAGCGCGGGCCAGATCATTGTCGAGCCGCTTCAGCTCGCGCTCCAGGCCGGCGATAGCATCGCCCCCTTCGGCACGGCGCCGATCCTTGAGATCCTCGATCCGGAGGTCCAGCTCAGCCAGGCGCTGCTCGGTTTCTTCTCTGAGTGCCTGGTCGGCGGCCTGTTGTTGAGCCATCGACTTCAGACGGTCCTCGAGCAGCGCCTCCTCGCGCTCCAGGCGGTACTCCTCCAAGGCCTCGCGGTCGGCCTCCAGGGCCAGGGCGTCGGCTCGGGCGGCCAGCCAGCGCTGGTGGGCCTCCCGGGCGGGACGCAGCAGGTCGCGCTGACGGCGTGCCTTGACCACCGCCTGGTGGGCGGCATCCAGCTCGTCGAACTCCTCCACCAGGCGCTCGGCGGTGGTGAAGGTCTCGGGGCGGTCGAGCATGAAGTGGCGCAGAAACTCGTTGAGGTCGCCAAGGTTCTTGGCGGACTGAGTCTTGTGCAGCAGGCGCAGGGCGGTCTCGCTCTCGATGCCCAGCAGGTGGCGGAAGCGCTCCGCATAGGCGGCGAAGTTGCCCTCGACATGCTGCACGTCGGTGAGGCGCTGCTTGAGGCGGCGCAGGTCCAGGTCGAAGCCCTCCAGCTCGCGCAGTGAGAAGGCCCGCTCGGCGAGCATGAAGTGCTTGCGTAGGCTCTGCGTGGCAGTGGCGGTGCCGGCGACCCAGTAGAGGTGCACCAGGGTCACCGTCTGGCCCTGCGGCGTGGCGAAGGTGAGTGCCAGGGCGGCCCAGGTGGCCCCGGGGCGCAGGTACTGGGTGGCAACCTCGCCGGTGGCGTCATCCTCGCGGTCGGCCCAGGCGCCGCGCACATAGGAGACCAGGTTGCGGTCTCGGCCGCGCCGCGCGTTGTCCCGGGCGGCGGCGTTAAAGTCGACCCAGCGCGGCGGGGTCAGCAGAGTGGAGATGGCGTCCAGCAGAGTCGACTTGCCGGAGCCCGAGCGGCCGGTGATCAGGAAGCCCTCGCGAGCAAGGTCCAACTCGTGCAGGCCGTCGAAGGTGCCCCAGTTGAACACCGCCAGGCGGGTCATGCGGAACTGGGCGGCCTCACGGCTCTGCGCCAGGGCTTCGGGATCCTCGAACAGGCCGCCCTGCAGGGTACTCAGCTCCATGCCGCCTCCTCGTCATCATCGCCGTCGTCTTCAGACCGCTCTTCCCAGGCATCCTCGGCAGACGGTGCATCGAAGCCGCCCTCGGCCAGCTTTTGATACTCGCGGCTTAGGGCGCCAATCTCCTCGGCGGAAAACAGTAGCTTGAGGATCGGGGACACCTCGAAGCGGCTGTCGCTGCCGCGCAGCTTGCGCAGGATGCTGTTCTTCTTGGCCTTCTCGATAGCGGCATCGACCCGCTTTCGATGGCCGAAGGCGTCGGTGCTGTCCTGGCGGCGGAAGGGCGCCAGTTGCTCGTGGAGGTCGTCGAGTTCGACCACTGCGCGCTCGCCGTGGCGGGCGGCCTCCATCAGCTGCTGACGCAGGTGCAGCAGCAGGGCCGAGTCGATCAGGGTCAGCCGGGTACTGCGCAGCAGGCACGGGGCCTCTAGCTCGCCGGTATCGGCCTGGCGCACGAAGGCTACTTCCTGCTCGCTGTCCACCACCAGAGTTAGGAACAGCTCGGAGAGTCTGACCCGAAGGCGCGCTTCCTCGCGGAGCAGTACCGGCCACAGCTGGCCATGGCGGTGGGCATCGAGCACCGGGCCACTGAGCAGCTTGACCAGCACCCGGCGGGCCTCCAAGGGCAAACCACCATGGTCGCCGGGGTAGAGGCCTTCCGCCTCCTCTCGGGGTTCGCCTGGTTCGGCTTCCAGAGGCTCGTCCCCTTCCAGGGAGGGAATGACCGGCACATCCCCGGGGGGATCAGGCGAAGAGCTCATCGCAGTTCTCCCGTTCGAAGACCATCAAGGGTAGGTGCCCGCGGCGGGTCAGGCCGTCGCTGCCTGCCCAGCTCAGCGTCTCGCGCTCTCCGCGGATCGGCGTGGCATGGCGGTGGGCCAGTACCAGCAGACCGATGATGCTACCCAGGCCCTGATCGGGTGGGTAGTGGTCGAGCACCTCGGCCAGAGTCAACCTTGGGTATCGAGCCAGCAAGTCGCGCAGCTGGCGGGTCAGGGTAGTGAAATCGATCTCGGCTTGACGCACCAGGTGGCCGATGCTGTCCAGCGAGAGTTCGGCGGCCTCGCCCTCGTCCATCTGGCCGGCAACTCGATGCTTCACCGGATCATAGAGCCGCCACTGGGAAGGCGAGGCGATCTCAGCACTGGTCAGGGTCAGGTCCTGGCCCAGGCGGGTGAGGGGCGGCAGGTGCCGCGAGAGCTTCAGCGCTTGGCGCTGGGCCTCGCGTAGCCGGGCGAGCAGTCGGCGCTGCTCGCGGAATTCGCCGCTCTGCACGAAGTGCTTGAGGCTACGCGCGAAACGCTGCTGCACCTCGTGCACCTCTCCACCACGCTTGAGCAGCGCCTGAGGCAGATGCATCAGAAAACGACGCGCCGCGGGGTCCAGGGCCTCGACGAACTCCCGGGCCAGCAACTGCTCCAGGGCATCCTCCAGGTCGGCGTTGGCCACCGGGTCGGTGAGCAACTGCCAGAAGGCCTCGAAGCTGCGACCCGCCTCGCTCTCTGCGATCACGTCGACCCCGTCGAACAGCGCCTCCAGCACCTCGCCACGGGCCTTATCTTCTTCCAGCAGCTGCTCGCGCAGCTCGCGGTGCAGCGAATCGAAGGCCTGGGCCACCTGGCCAAAGTCACTGGTCAGCTCGCCGGCCAGGTCGAGAATCTCACGGGCCCGCTCAACTGCTCGCTCGGGTGCCATGGTTTCCAGCTCGCCGGCCTCCAAGGCCTCAATCTGGGCATCGATGCGCTCACGCTGGGCCAGCAGCTGACGACGGCGTCGCTCGGTATCCGGATCGGTCTCGTCGGCTAGCTGGCGCAACTGCTGGGCTACCAGCGACAAACGGCTTTCAGTGGTGGCACTGCGCGGCGAGGCTATGCCACGGATGATCTGGATCGCCTGGCTGGCAGCGGACGAGAGGCGGTACTCCTCCTCGTTGCTGCCGGCAGGTAGGAAACGCTCTAGGTACCCTGCAGCCAGCCAGTCGCTGACATAACCGCGGCTACTCTGGGGCAACTCCAAGCCGGTATCGCGCAGGTCCTGGAGGTCACGTTCTACCCGCTCCAGGAAGAGCGAGGCAGGTAGACGGGTCTCGCTACCGTGGAGGTGGGTTTCCAGCAAACCAAGGATCACCGGTGCATGCTGAGCACCTAGCAGACGCCAGGCAGTGGATTCTCGGAGACGCTGGTAGCTCAGAACCTGGCGATAGGAACTCATGGATATCCTTTACATCAGCTCCAACTTGCCCGCACGGCATCGAGAAGTCGAAACTGCCAAACACCTTGAGCGGCCATATTAGGCATAGCCACCACGATCAATGCTCGACAGATATGCCAGAACATCACCGGCACGCCCCTCATGGACCAACTGTTGGGCCGCGCGGCCGCCTAATGCAGCGATCGGGTAGGTGCGATACCACGCCCAGGCAGATTCTTCGGAGCCAGACCATGATTCTATCCGCTGCAGGATCGCCAGAACCTGCTGATGACGATCCTTCTCATGCTGCAGCCGGCGATCCCGATAGCGCGCCCACACCAGACCACCACCGAACAGCAGCATCGCTGCGCATAGAATCCCGAGGGGAAGAAGGGCCACTGGGTAATCAGTCATACTCGCCTCCGCTGGGCACCAACTCCCTCAATCCTAGCGGACTGGCTCAGCTCTGTGTACGTGGCAGCAGGACCCGAACTAGGTAGAGGTATGAGGGGCCTTGGCTGGGAAGCCGTGTAAGAAAACCGGGCAGGCATCAGCCCCAAGGAATGAGATCGATTCTTAATAACTGGCACCTTAAGGTCATTTTTGCTGTAAATTTTGCTTCTGTTTTTGTGACAACCCCTGTGACGAACAATTGATCTCAATCGACCTTAATGATACTTTGCCAATCTCCAACGATCCCCATAACCACGGGCATTAGGAACAAATTACAGCTAACGACACCCAAGGGCATAGCAGCCCGTCATCCGCCTCATAACCCGAAGGTCATCGGTTCAAATCCGGTCCCCGCTACCAAA
>CETM01008375.1_pt1 | contig 41339 bp, 34 predicted proteins | sample 361451 | NCBI WGS metagenome assembly CETM01 (sample SAMEA2622690, study PRJEB7988) | marine metagenome | isolation source: saline water (ENVO:00002010), including
CGGCGGGAAGCCGATGCCGTAGATCAGCGCCATGTCAGCCTCGGCTGGGGTAGCGACGATGTTGTCTTCCAGGCAGCGCACGGTTTCCAGGCACAGCGGCACCATCATGCGGGCGATGATTTCCTCGTCGGAGAAGTCCTGGCTGGCCGTGGCAAGCTCTTTCACCAGGGAAAGCGCTACCTCGTCCTCAACCTTCTTCGGCTTGCCCTTCTTGTCTTCCTCGTAGGCATAGAAACCCTTGGCGTTCTTCTGGCCCAGGCGCTCGGCCTCATACATCGCCTGTATGGCGGTCTTGCCCCCGTTCTTGGCTCCCTGCGCCATACGATCCGGGAAGCCCTCGGCCATTACCTCGTTGGCGTGCACGGCAGTATCCATGCCCACCACATCGAGCAGATAGGCAGGGCCCATCGGCCAGCCGAACTTCTCCATGATCTTGTCGACCCGGCGGAAGTCGGCGCCCTGCTCGACCAGCAGGCTGAAGCCGCCGAAATACGGGAAGAGCACGCGATTGACCAGAAAGCCCGGGCAGTCGTTGACCACGATCGGCGTCTTGCCCATGGCCCGTGCGTAGGAAACGGTGGCCGCCACGGCCGCATCGCTGGTCTTCTCACCGCGGATCACCTCGACCAGCGGCATGCGGTGCACCGGGTTGAAAAAGTGCATGCCGCAGAAGTTCTCGGGGCGCTTGAGGTTCTCGGCCAAGCGGGTGATGGAGATGGTCGAGGTGTTGGAGGCGAGAATGGTGTCCTCGCCGACCTGCCCTTCCACCTCGGTGAGCACCGCGTCCTTGACCTTGGGGTTCTCGACCACCGCCTCGACCACCAGATCGACGTGGCCAAAATCGCCGTAGGAAAGGGTCGGGCGAATGTTGGTGAGCTTCTCGGCCATCGTCTCGGTGGTGAGCTTATTCCGCTCGACCTGCTTGGCGAACAGCTTGCGCGCCTCCTTGAGGCCAAGCTCGATGGCGTCGTCCTTGATGTCCTTCATCAGGATCGGCGTGCCCTTCGAGGCGCTCTGGTAGGCGATACCACCGCCCATGATGCCGGCCCCCAGTACCGCGGTCTGATTGACCGCTTGCGCCTGTTTGGCGTAATGGCTGCCTTTCTTCTTGACCACCTGGTCATTGATGAACAGCCCGACCAGGTTGTAGCAGACATCGGTCAGCGCCAGCTTGGCGAAGGCCTTGGCCTCGATGGCCTGGCAGCGCTCACGCCCTTCGCCGGCGCCCTTCTGGATCACTTTGATGGCTTCGATGGGCGCAGGATAGTGCGGGCCCGCCTTGCCGGCCACATAGCCCTTGGCGGTCTCGAAAACCATCATCTGCTCGATGGCATCGAGCTTGAGGGGTGAGGTCTTCTCGTCGCGCCGCGCCCGGTAATCGAGTTCGCCGGCATTGGCCCGGGCCAGGATATCCCGCGCCGCGGCCTCCAGGCGCTCGCTCGGCACCACCGCATCCACGGCGCCGACCTTGAGGGCGGCGTCGGCGCGATTTTCGGTGCCACCAGCGATCCATTCAATGGCGTTATCGGCGCCGATCAAGCGCGGCAGGCGCACGCAGCCTCCCCAGCCGGGCAGAATGCCGAGCTTGGTTTCGGGCAGACCGATCTTGGCGGTGTCGGCCATCACGCGGAAATCGGTGGTCAGGGTGACCTCGCAACCGCCGCCCAGCGCCAGGCCGTTGATGGCGGTGACGGTGGGAAACGGCAGATCCTCGATGGCGTTGAAGATGGCATGCACCTGCTGGTTCATATCGACCAGATAGTCCTCACCCTTCTCAAACAGGCCATGGAACTCGGTGATGTCGGCGCCAACGATGAAGGCGTCCTTGGCACTGGTGATTACCAGGCCGCTCAGCCCCTGGGTCGCGGCGATGGCCTTCACCGCCTCGCCAAGCTCCGCGACCACCGCGCTGGACAGCTTGTTGACTGACTCATCCTTCAAATCGAAGGTGAGCGTGGCGATGGGCTCGCCCCCGTTATTGGTATCGCTCGCCACCGTGATGGCGTTGCCTTGATAGATCATCCATTCATCTCCAAACAGGGTTGGATGCCGGTGCCCGGCCGCGCATTCATACGGCCGTTTGATTACGGATCAGCTTGCGCCAGCCGCCGCGAAGCGTCAAGCCCCACGGTCTTAGCGAAAGGTACTAGCCGCAGGGCCTCGTTAACGCTGCCGGTTAAAGGTGGTGGATAAAAGTGCTGGATAAAAGTGCTGGTAATAGGAGCCTGGCTGGGCTGGGAGACTCGTTCAGAGAAGGACCTGGTCAGACAAGCAGCCAGGCAAGCCAAAGGTATGAAAAGGATGTCGCGCCAGCCAAGGCTCAACCAGACCGCCCGGCGATGCGCACGGACTCGCATCGCCGGGTGGTTCTAAGCGTCGGTTGAACCATGAACCGAGCGTCTCCGGGCTAGAGGTTAGTTAGCCCATCGGGCATTAACCCGTGTTGCGCAACCCCGCGGAGATGCCCGCCATGGTCACCATCAAGGCGCGCGTCAGGGCCGGGCTGATGGCACCATCGGCATCCCGGTTACGCTGCAAAAGCTCGGCCTGCAGGCCATGCAGCGGGTCGATATAGGGATTGCGCACCGCGATGGCCTGGTGAATCAGCGGTGTATTCTCGAGTAGCTCTCGCTGATCGAGGATATCGAGCAGCGCCGACTGCAGCTTCGTGAAACGCCCGCGCAGCTCAGCGCCCAGCTCCAGCAGCCCGGGCTCATCGACCAGGCGCCGCTCGTAGTAGGCGGCAATGTCGATATCGGCCTTGGCGGACAGCATCTCCAGCATGTCCAGATAGGTGCCGAAGAAGGGCCAGCGGCTGCGCATTTCCTGCAATCGCTCGAGGCCGCCAGGCTCGGCCAGGCGCTGGACGAAGGCCTCACCGCTGCCTAACCAGGCGGGCAGCATCAAGCGGGTCTGGGTCCAGGCGAAGATCCAGGGGATCGCGCGCAGGGTCTCGACACCACCGTCCTGACGCCGCTTGGTGGGACGGGAACCCAGCGGCAGCCGCCCCAGGGAGCCTTCCGGCGTCACCGCACGGAAATAGGGGACGAAATCCGGGTTCTCGCGCACCACACCCACATAGGCCTTGTGCGCTACCCCAGCGAGATGATCCATCTCCTCCCGCCAGGCGGGCTCAGGGGCCGGCGGCGGCAACAGCGTCGCCTCCAGCACCGCGCAGGCATAGATCTCCATCGAGCGCAGGGCAATGTCCGGCTGACCGAACTTGAAGCGGATCATCTCCCCCTGCTCGGTGACCCTGAGGCTGCCGTTCACCGAGCCTGGCGGCTGGGAAAGAATCGCCGCGTGCGCCGGACCGCCCCCGCGGCCCACGGTGCCACCGCGACCATGGAAGAGCGTCAGATCCACGCCGTGGCGCTTGCAGACCTCGACCAGGGTCTCCTGCGCCCGATACTGGGCCCAGGCGGCGGCCAGCTGGCCGGCATCCTTGGCCGAATCGGAATAGCCGATCATCACTTCCTGCTCGTCGCCGGCCAGGCGGCGATAGCCCGGCAGCGCCAGCAGCCGATCGATAACGTCGCCGGCCCGGTTCAGGTCATCCAGGGTCTCGAACAGCGGAGCTATGGGCAGCGCCACGTCGCCACCGACTTCTTTCATCAACAGCGCCACCGCCAGCACGTCGGACGGCTGGCCGGCCATGGAAATGATGTAGGTGCCGAGCGCCTCGCGTTGCTCGGAGGCGATCACCCGGAAGGTATCGATCACCTCGCGGGTCTCGCTGGAACACTCCCAGCGACGCGGGATCAGCGGACGCCGGGAGCTGAGCTCACCGAGCAGGAATTCCTGGCGCTTGGCTTCGTCCCATTCCTGATAGTGCCCCTGGCCCAGATAATCGGTCAGCTCGTCGAACACCTGAGTATGGCGGGACGATTCCTGACGCAGATCGAGCTTGGTCAGGGTCACGCCGAACACCGCGACGCGGCGCAGGGTGTCGAGCAGCACGCCGTTGGCGATGGTATCCAGGCCGACATCGCACAGCGAGCGGTAGCAAGACAGCAGCGGCGCATAGAGCTGGTCGCGGTGCTCGATGATCGGCCCGCCCTCGTGGGGCTCGCCGTCGAGTCCGGCCTTGGCCCAGTCGCGGGTGGCTTCGACCTTGGCGGTAAGGCGCTTGAGCAGTTCCCGATAGGGTTCCGGGGCATCACCGACCTCGGCGCGCAAGGCACTGTTGGCCTTCCACATCGATAGCTCGGCCTTGAGCTGGTCCAGGTCGCGCAGGTACAAGTCTGCGGCCATCCAACGGCCCAGCAGCAGAACCTCGCGGGTGACCTTGGCGGTGACGTTGGGATTGCCGTCCCGGTCGCCGCCCATCCAGGAGGCGAAACGCAGCGGCGCGGCATCCAACGGCAGGCGCTCGCCGGCGGCCTCCAGCAACAGGCTGTCGAGGTCGCGGTGGAAATCCGGCACCGCCTGCCACAGCGAGTTCTCGATCACCGCGAAACCCCACTTGGCTTCGTCGACCGGGGTAGGACGCTCGTGGCGAATCTCGTCGGTGTGCCAGGCCTGGCTGATCAGTTCTTCCAGTCGACCATGGACCCGAGTCAGTTTCTCGGGGGAATCGACGGTCGACTCGAGTCCTGTCAGGCAATCATCGATGGCATCGTACTTCTGGATCAGGGTACGGCGGATGACCTCGGTGGGATGTGCGGTCAGCACCAGCTCGACCCGCATGCTGGCCAGCGACTCGACCAGCTTGCGAGGCGAGTGACCGGCCTTGCGCGCCCGGGCGATCAGGTCGCCAAGTTCGGGCTGGGAACCCGGCTTGTAGTCTTCGACGCGACGAAAGCGCGCCCGGTAGTGCTGCTCGGCGATATTGGCGAGGTTGAGGAACTGGTTAAAGGCCCGAGTGACCGGCAGGAGATCGCGATCCGGCAGCCGGCGCAGATATTCGATCAGCTCACGGCGCCCTTCGGAATCGCCCTGCCGGCCGCGCTTGGCCAGGCCACGGATGGACTCGATCTTGTCGACGAAGCCCTCACCCAGATCATCGGCGATGGTGCGCCCCAGGCTATCGCCCAGCACGCGCACATTGTCTCGCAAAGATTCATGCAGATCGTCGCTCACAGACATCCCTCCTGTCGGCTATTGGCATTGTTGACCCGCTACTGCAATGGCGACTCCCGCGCCGCGATGAGATGCCTTCCCACTGGCGCGCGAGCGCCGTGTCTTGTCCGTCTGGCGGCCGATCATGCTGGCCATCAGGCCGATGTTTCACCGTTCTTTTTCAGTGCCTCGCCGTGCTTTTCACCCGCCTTGGCGGTCTGCCAATGTGCTTCCATGTCTTCGAGGGTGGCCTGGCCGAGCACCTTGCCCTCGCCGGCCAGAGCCGACTCCACGTGACGAAAACGCCGCTCGAACTTGGCGTTGGTGCCGCGCAGGCGTTGCTCGGGGTCGGTCTTCAAGGTACGGGCGAGATTGACCACCGCGAACAGCAGGTCGCCGACCTCCTCGCCGGCATGCTCCTGATCGCCCGCGGCCAACGCCTCCTCGACCTCGTCGAGTTCCTCGCGGATCTTGGCCAGCACGCCGCGATGATCGGGCCAGTCGAAACCGACCCGTGCGGCACGCTTGGAAAGCTTAGCGGCGCGGGTCAGTGCCGGCAGGTTGCGGGGCACATCGTCTAGCACCGAAACGGCCTTGACCTTATGACCAGCTCGCTCGGCTCGCTCATCGGCCTTGAGCGACTCCCAGCGTGAATGAACGTGGGCGGTCTCGACCTCGGCGGCAGTCTTACCGTCGCGGCGAGACGCCAGGGTGCCATCGGGAAAGACATGGGGGTGACGGCGCAGCATCTTCGCGGTCAGCACATGCACCACGTCATGGAAGTCGAACCGCCCTTCCTCCCGACCGAACTGGCTGTAATAGACCACCTGGAACAACAGGTCGCCAAGCTCGCCCGGCAGTTCACCAAAGGCGCGTCGCTCGATGGCATCGGCAACCTCGTAGGCTTCCTCGAGGGTGTGCGGCACGATCGAGTCCCAGTCCTGCTTGAGATCCCAGGGGCAGCCCCGATCGGCATCGCGCAGCACCGCCATCAGGGTCAGCAAGTCATCGAGACGGTACCGTTCGCTCATCAACGCCCTCCCTTGCCGCGGACCTTGCCTTTGGCGCCGCTTCTCAGACGCTTGACGTCGAGCACGTTGGAAAGCTGCTGGATGCGCGAGAACAGCCGCCCCAGGGTCTCCAAACCATCCACCTCGAGGGTGATGGTCATTCTGGCCAGACCCTCGACCTCATCGGTCTGGGTGTTCACGGAGAGCACGTTGACCTTGTCGTTACCCAGCACGCCGGTCACATCGCGCAGCAGCCCTGAGCGATCCCAGGCTTCGATCTCGATATCCACCGGATAGCGAGTCGCCGCCCGCTCGCCCCATTCCACCTCGATGATGCGCTTGGGCTCGTCCAGGCGCAGCTGAAGAATGTTGGGGCAGTCCTGGCGGTGAACGGTGACGCCGCGCCCCTGGGTGATGAAACCGACGATATGCTCGCCGGGCACCGGATGGCAGCAGTTGGCCATGCTGGTCTTGAGGTTGCCGACCCCCAGCACGGTGATGCCCTGATCGCCGGCGGCCGGCTTCTCGCGGCGCGGTTTGGCCAGCAGCCGGTCGAGCTGTTCCTGATCATCGTGCTCGCCGAACAGTTGCTGGGCCTGATGCAGCACCTGGCCGATGCGCAGGTCGCCAGCGCCGATGGCCGCGTACATGTCCTCGGGGGTCGTGTAGTTGACCTTATGCGCCAGGGTGGTGAGGTCGATATCCTCGACGTCGAGGCGCTTCATCTCCTTGTCGAAGAGCGCCTTGCCCTCATCCAGGTTCTGGCCGCGCGCCTGCTGCTTGAACCAGGCCTGAATCTTGGCCCGGGCGCGGGAGGTACGCACGAAGCCCACCGAGGGGTTGAGCCAGTCGCGGCTGGGCCCCCCCTTGGTGGCGGTCAGGATCTCGACCTGCTGGCCGGTCTTGAGCTCATAGGTCAGCGGCACGATGCGGCCGTTGACCTTGGCGCCGCGACAGCGATGGCCGATCTCGGTGTGCACCCGGTAGGCGAAATCGATGGGCGTGGCTACCCGCGGCAGATCGATGACGTGGCCATCGGGGGTAAAGACGTAAATGCGATCCGGCGCCACATCGCTCGAGAGCCCTTCACGCAGGTCGCCGAAACCGCCGACTTCCTCTTGCCACTCGAGCACCTGACGCAGCCAGGCAATCTTGTCTTCGTAGCTGCGGCTCTTGGCCTTGGTGTCGTGGCCCTTGTAGCGCCAGTGGGCACAGACGCCGAGCTCCGCCTCCTCGTGCATGGCAAAGGTGCGGATCTGAATCTCGAGCACCTTGTTCTCGGGGCCGAACACGGCGGTATGCAGCGACTGATATCCGTTCTTCTTGGGGTTGGCGATGTAATCGTCGAATTCGTTGGGCACGTGGTGCCAGCGGGAATGCACGATGCCCAGCACCGTGTAGCAGTCGGCCACCCGAGGCACCAGGATGCGCACGGCGCGCACATCATAGACCTGGGAGAAATCGATGTGCTTGCGCTGCATCTTCCGCCAGATCGAATAGATATGCTTGGCACGGCCGTCGACGTCGTACTCGTGGATGTCCTGGGCTTCCAGAAGCTCCTTGAGCGTTCCCACCACATCGTTGATATAGCTCGTGCGGTCGAGGCGCTTCTCGGCCAGTTGCTTGGCGATCGACTTGTACTCGGCCTCGTGGAGGTAGCGGAAGGACAGGTCCTCGAGCTCCCACTTGAGATGGCCGATGCCCAGCCGGTGCGCCAGCGGGGCATAGATATCGAACACTTCGCGAGCCACCCGCAGGCGCTTGTCGCGGGTAGTATCCTTGACCTGACGCAGGGCGCAGGTGCGTTCGGCGATCTTGATCAGCGCCACGCGCACGTCGTCGATCATGGTCACCAGCATGCGCCGCAGGTTGTCCTGCTGACTGTACTGGGACATATCCTGACTGGGCAGGGCCTGATGGCTAATCGCCGCCATGTGCAGCACGCCTTCGATCAAGGTGGCGACTTCCTGGCCGAAGCGCTTCTCGACGGCCTCGACCGAGATCAACTTGACGCGCACCGAACGATAGAGCACGGCGGCTTCCAAGGCGGTCTGGTCGAGCCTGAGTTCGCCGAGGATATCGGCCATTTCAAGCCCCATGCGATAGCTCGACCCGTTGCCAAGCCCGAACTGCTGCGCCTGGCTGGCCTCATCGGCGAGACTGCAGGCCAGTTCACAGACTTCACGCATCCGTTCTGCGTTGGTCAGCACGGCTTCCTCGCCGAGGCGAGCCAGCCATTGGTCGAGGTCCACCGCGCCGTCATCGGTCAACGGCTGGTCATCACGCACCTTTACCATGGTGCTTCACTCCTTTGGCATCTGCGCCGGCGTCACGTCGGACGCAGGAATTTCGGGATGCTCGAACAGCAACACGGCCTCGAGGTGGGCGGTCTGCGCAAACATGTCGGCAACCGCCGAGCGCACCAGACGATAGCCACCGGCGGCCAGGTATGCCGCATCCCGGGCAAGGGTCGCCGGGTCACAGGAGACATAGAGAATCCGCGCGACCCCGGACCTGGCCAGCTGACGCGACAAGGCTTCTGCGCCTTCCCGGGGTGGATCCAGCACCACCAGGTCCCAGTCGTTCTCGTCGAGTAGTGCGCGGACCGGATCCTCACGACTCAGGTCCGCCTGGCGGGCGCTGACCCCGGAAAGGTCGTTGCGCCGGGCATTGGCGGCCAGGCGTTCGACCATCAGCGGGTTGCCTTCCACGCCGGTCACCATGCCGGTGTATGCGGCCAGTGCCAGGCTGAAGTTGCCGACGCCAGCGAAGCAGTCGAGCACTCGCTCACCGGATTGAGGCGCCAGCCATTCGAGGGCCGTATCGACCAGTCGCTGATTGACCGAGGCGTTGACCTGCAGAAAGTCACCCGGCGCAAAGCCAAGCACCAGCTCACGGCTGGCTTCAGACACGGTTGCCTGGTCATGCTCGCGCTCGGGCCCAGCCAGCGTCCGCCCATCCAGTACCACCCTATAGTGCAGATCGGGTGCCTCCGTGAGCCATTCGAGGCGCGGCGACTCACGGCCCAGCAACCAGCCAAGCGATAGCTCGTGGGCCGCGGCAAAGGCTTGCCAGCGATGGGCATCGCTTGGCTGAGCGCGCAGCTGACGCACCACCAGACAGATGCCCCCGTCGCTGGCGATAAGCTCGAGATGCCCCACCTGACGCGGCGCCTCGAGGCTCGCGAGCTGCTCACGAAGCGGCGTCAGCAAGGCCTCGAGGGCAGGCACCAGCACCGGACACGCTGCCATGTCGATCAGATGGTGGCTACCCCGGGCGCGAAAGCCCAGATGGATGCGGCCCTCGGCATCGACCTTGACGCCGAGCCGCGCCCGGCGCCGATAGCCGAGCCCGTCGGAGCTCAGCAGCGCCGGCGCGTTATCCAGGGTAAGCCCCTGACGAGCCAGTTGCTCGACCAGCACCTGCTGCTTATGGCGGCGCTGGGCATTTAGTGTCTGGTGCTGCAGGTCGCAGCCGCCGCAGACGCCGAAATGCGCACAGGCCGGCGTCTCACGTTCGGGCGCCGCCTTCAGCACCTCGCGAACATGCGCCTCATCGAAGCGCTGGCGGCTCTTGTGCACGGCTATTTCCACCCGCTCACCGGGCAGCGCGCGATCGATGAACAGGGTCTTGCCGGCCGCATTGCGCGCCACGCCTCGGCCATCGTGGGCGAGACGCAAAATCTCCACGCCCTGGTCATCGGCAGCCGCTTGCTGAGCCCCGCGGGGCATGGTCGGGGCTTTCCTGGCAGCGGATTTTGGCGTGCGGCGCTTGCCTAGCATCGCCATCTTATTGCTCCGGCGCATAAAGGCCGGTGGACAGATAACGATCGCCACGATCGCAGACGATGAAGGCGATCACCGCATTCTCGACCTCTTCGGCTACCTTGAGAGCACCAGCAAGAGCACCGCCGGAGGAAACGCCGGCGAAGATGCCCTCTTCCCGCGCCAGCCGGCGCATATGTTGTTCGGCTTCGGTCTGACCGATATCGATCACCCGGTCGACCCGTGCGGGCTCGAAGATGCTCGGCAGATACGCCTCGGGCCAGCGGCGGATGCCGGCGATGCTGGCGCCGTCCTCGGGCTGCAGGCCGATGATCTGCACCTCGGGGTTCTGCTCCTTGAGATAGCGAGACACGCCCATGATGGTACCGGTGGTGCCCATCGAGCTGATGAAGTGGGTAATGGTGCCCTCGGTCTGGCGCCACAGTTCCGGCCCGGTGGTGCGGTAGTGCGCCATGGGGTTATCGGGGTTGGCGAACTGATTGAGGGGCTTGCCCTCGCCGCGAGCGATCATGGTGCCGGCCAGATCTCGAGCCCCCTCCATGCCCTGCTCTTGAGTCACCGGGATCAACTCGGCACCGAAGGCCGCCATGGCCTGCTTGCGCTCGCTGGACGCATTGTCGGGCATGATCAGCACCATGCGATACCCCTTCATGGCGGCCGCCATGGCCAGCGCAATGCCGGTATTGCCGGAGGTGGCCTCGATCAGGGTATCTCCGGGAGTGATCTCGCCGCGCGCCTCGGCCTCGGCGATCATCGAAAGGGCCGGCCGATCCTTGACCGACCCCGCCGGGTTGTTGCCCTCGAGCTTGGCCAGCAGGGTGTTGTTGCGTCCGGCAGCGATGCGCTTCAGGCGCACCAAGGGGGTGTTGCCGACCACATCCTCGAGCGTGGGAAATTGCATCTAACCTTCCTTCTGGAAAAGTCTTTGTCGCCATTATATCGCCGGGCGTGTCCCGGTGACAGGGATCGGCCATGGCTGTGGCATACTGCACGCAAATGAAGTTTCTAGAGAATCATGCATGTCGATCAAGACGCGCCTGCTGCTATGGCTGATGTTACTGCCGCTGAGTTTGCTGGCCATCACCTCTGCCCTGAACCTGACCCACGAGACCAATCAGCGTCGCTCATCGCTTCAGCAACACCTGATGGAAAGCACAGCCCTGACCGCCAAGGCGATGAGTGAGGCGCTGGCCAATCAACAGGACGATGCTCTGCGAACACTGGGCGAGGGCCTGCTCGAGATCGAAGAGATACGCTCGGTGCGCCTCTTCTCAGGGACAGGCAGCCCCCTGATGTCACTTGGCCAGCCCCCCCGCACCTCTGCACGCCCACCAACCGAGCCAACGCTCGATACCGATTGCGCGGGCTGGCAACTGACGCTGCCCTTGAACGGTTCCGACAAGTGGCTGGCGGTCGAAGTCGAGACGCTGGGTCTTACGCTGAGCAACTATCGTCACCTGCTGATCCACGGACTGGGCCTGCTGCTGGCTGGCCTGGGCCTCTTTCTGCTGGCCTATTCGCTGAGCCGTCGCATCACCGAGCCCTTGGTCGCTATTCAGGCGGCACTGGAGCGCCTCAATCGCGGCGATCATGGCATTCGCTTATCCGAAACGGGGCCCGAAGAGACGGCCCAGATCATGACGAGCGTCAATGCCCTGCGCGATCACCTGGAGCGTGTACAGGAAGACATGCAGGCACAGATCGAGCAGAACACCCAGGACCTGCAGGAATCGATGGAGACCATCGAGGTCAAGAATATCGAACTCGACATCGCTCACCGCCGTGCCCTGGAAGCCAGCCGTATCAAATCCGAATTCCTGGCCAACATGAGCCACGAGATCCGCACGCCGCTCAACGGCATCATCGGTTTCTGTCAGCTACTCGGGCGCTCACGGCTCGACAGTCGCCAGCAGGATTGGCTTGAACATATGCAGAAGACCTCGAACAGCCTGTTGCTGCTGGTCAATGACGTCCTGGATTTCTCCAAGATCGAGGCGGGAAAGCTCGAACTGGAGACCGTCCATCTGGACATGGTCGACCTGGTCGATGATGTGCTGGGAATGCAGGCGCCCCAGGCGCACCAGAAAGGGTTGCACCTGCTGGGACTGGTCTTCGACGACGTGCCGACCGATCTGCAGGGTGACCCACTGCGCATTCGCCAGGTGCTGACCAACCTCGTCAACAACGCCATCAAGTTCACCGAAAGTGGCGAGGTCATCGTGCGCGTGATGCTCGAAGAATCTCGAGAGCATCAGGTCACCCTGAGAGTCAACGTCAGCGATACCGGCATCGGCCTCCCCAAGGAACAACGCGACCGGCTGTTCAAGGCCTTCAGTCAGGCCAATTCGAGCGACACCCGCCATTTCGGCGGCACCGGGCTTGGTCTGGTGATCTGTCGCCAGTTGATCGAGCAGATGGGCGGCGCTATCACCATGTCCAGCGAGCCCGGTAACGGTTCGACCTTCTCCTTCAACCTGCCGCTGGCCACCCGCCACGAACATCGCATTCCGGAACTCGATCTCGGCGGTCGAGTGGTGGCCCTTTACGAGCCTCACCTCGCGACCCGGCGCGCCATTAACCATCTGCTCTCGACCTGGAACGCCAAGGTTCCGATTCTGGGTGGCGACGGCCATACCGCTCCGCCCTCGCCGCCCGATCTAGTGCTTGCCAGTCTCGACGCAAGGGATCTGGACCCCGACCGGCTGGCAAGCTGGCAGGCCTGTCTGGATGAAAGCACCTGTCCAACGATCCTGATGGCCAATGCCAGCCCTTACGATATGCCGGAACTGCGCCTGCCACGGGGAGGCGAGACGCTGACCAAGCCCATCTCGCGCCAGGCGCTGGCCGACACGATCAAGCAACAGCTCGGCCTGACGGCACCATCCAAGCTTCCGGTCTCGCAAACCTCGCTGCCCAAACTCGCCGCTGCCGACTCGCCGAGAGTGCTGGTGGTCGACGACGTGGCGTCCAACCGCCTGCTGCTTCAGGAGCTGCTGCGCGAAGCGGGCATCATATCGCTGCTGGCCGCGAGCGGAGGAGAGGCTCTGGCACTGGCCCAGAGTGAGCGTATTGACCTTGTTTTGATGGACATCCGCATGCCCGGCATGGATGGCGAAGCCACCCTGGAAGCACTACGCCAACTGGGGGGCGTATGGAAAACCTGTCCGGTCATCGCCGTCACCGCCCACGCGCGGGAAGACGAGCGCCAACGCCTGCTGTCTTGCGGCATGCACGATGTGCTGATCAAGCCCGTCGACGCCAAGGTGCTGGTCAAACTGCTCAGCCAGCATCTGGCGCTGACCCTGCCGGCCCCGGGTCAGGGTGCGAGTGGAGCATTGGAGCTGGCATTCGGCGATAGCCATATCGAGGCTGACGGTGAGCTTGCGGTCGTGGATATGCAGATGGGGGCCAGGCTTGCCGGCGGGCGGGAGGACCTGGCGCGCAAGACATTGACCCTGCTGCTGGAAAGCCTCGACGAGAGCGAGGCCAGCCTCGATGCGGCCTGGCAGGCCGAGGACGAAGAAGCCCTTCTTGACGCCATCCACCGCCTGAACGGCGCCTGCCGCTATTGCGGGGTGCCACAACTGGCCCTGCTCGCCGAGACCCTGGAGACCCGGCTTCGGGTGCAGGGTGTGGCGGCGGTCGGCTCGCTGCTAAAGGAGCTATACGCTGCCATGGGGCGCCTGCGCGCCTGGCAGTCGCGACAGGCCTAAGGCCCAGGCATCAAGCCTCATCTTCTCAAGCCCCATGACCTCGAGATTCAGGAGCGCACAAAGCCCGTTACCCTTCCAGCACCACCAGCGCCAGCGCCAGTTCGGCCTCATCTGAGATCGATAGGTGCATGCCGGTCACGCCCAGCTGCGCAGCGAGTGCCTGGGCCTGGCCCGAGAGTGCTAGCGAAGGCCGGCCCAGGCGGTCGTTGACTACCTGAATCTCGGACCAGCGCATGCCCTGTCGCATGCCGGTCCCCAGGGCCTTGACGAAGGCCTCCTTGGCGGCAAAACGCTTGGCCAGATAGGCGGCGGGCTGGCCATGCTCGGCCAACCGCGTCTGCTCATGAGGGCCAAGTACACGCGCCGCGAAGCGATCACCATGACGGGCCATGGCCGTCTCGAAGCGCGCCACCCTGGCGATATCGGTCCCAATGCCGAGGATCATATCGGCTAGTCCTAAGCGTGGTCGTGGTCGTGGTCGTGGTCATGAGCTTCCATAGCGGCCACCAGGCCAGCTTCCTGGCCGGCGATCGCCAGACGCTTCATGTCGGCCACGGCGTCCTTGAGCCCCACGAACAGCGAGCGGGCAATGATGGCATGGCCGATGTTGAGCTCGGTAAGCCCCGGAATGGCGGCGATCGCCTCGACATTATGGTAATGCAGGCCGTGCCCGGCATTGACCACCAGCCCAAGCTCCAGCGCCATCTCGGCGGCGGCGCTCAGGCGCGCGTACTCGCGCCGAGCCTCGTCACCGGACGCCTCGGCATAGGCCCCAGTGTGCAGCTCGACCACGGGAGCCCCCACGTCCTTGGCCGCTTCGATCTGCACGGGTTCCGGGTCGATGAATAGCGACACCTCACAACCGACGGCGGCCAGACGCTTGCAGGCGGCGGCGATGGTCTCGCGCGCACCGGCCACATCGAGCCCACCCTCGGTGGTCAATTCTTCACGCTTTTCCGGTACCAGGCAGATATGCGCCGGACGGATCTCTTCGGCCAGTTCAAGCATCGCCGGCGTCACGGCCATCTCGAGGTTCATGCGCGTATTGAGCACCTCGGCGAGGAGTCTGACGTCGCGCTCTTGGATGTGGCGACGGTCCTCACGCAGGTGCACGGTAATGCCATCGGCCCCTGCCTCCTCGGCGAGCAAAGCCGCCTGAACGGGATCGGGAAACCGGGTGCCGCGGGCCTGGCGCAGGGTGGCAATGTGGTCGATATTGACGCCGAGCAGGATACGAGGGGGGAGCATGGCAATCTCTCCAATAAATCGTCAGGGGAAAATCAGCGGATAGGGGCAAGTAAATTGGGGCAAGTAGCGAGTAGCGAGTAACGAGTAACGAGTAGCGAGTAGCGAGTAACGAGTAACGAGTAGCGAGTAACGAGCAGCGAGTAAATAGCGGCAAGATATCAGCCGGAACGGCGACGCGCGGCCAGCTGCTGCATCAGCTCACGAGCCCGCAGGGGGCGCTCGCCGAGCAGTGGCGCTAGCGCGGCACGGGCCAGTGAGCGTGCCGGTGCGGCGAGCCCCGGCGCTGCCCAGTCGCCCTGCTCCAGCAGCTTGAGCGTGCGGCCATCAAGACCGCCAGCATCCCCTGGTACCAGGGGACTGAAACGACGGGCGCCAGCCCAGTAGACATAGCGAGTCTGGGGGTCGAGCTCGACGCCGTCGAGATCGCAGAATATGGGCTCGGCGTCCAGAGACTCCAGCAAGGCAAACTCCAGACGCCGCAACGCACCGGCCCGCTCACCGGGCAGCGGCAATTCCTTCAGGGCGGCGCCATAGAAGGCAAAGACCTCGGCCACCGGCAGTTCCAGCGGCAGCAGCCGGGTCAAGAGCTCGTTGGCGTAGAAGCCGCACAGCAGCCCCTCGCCGGCCAGCATTGGCGCACTGCCGGTGCTCTCCATCAGGCGCAGGCGCTTGAGTTCCCCTCCCCCCACCCAGGTCAGGTGCAGGGGCGTGAAGGGTTGCAGACGCGACCGAGAGCGGCTGCCCGGTCGCTGTACGCCCTGGGCCACGGCGCGAATGCGGCCATGACCCAGGGTCAGCAGATCGACCAGGGCACTGGTCTCACGATAGGGGCGTTTGTGCAGCAGGAATGCCGGCTGAGGCTGCATAACGGGGCTCAGTCGAGGTCGTAGCCCAGGCTCTTCAAGGCTCGCTCATCGTCGGACCAGCCGCGCTTGACCTTGACCCAGAGGTTGAGCATCACCTTGGCATCGAAGGCGCGCTCCATTTCCAGGCGCGCCTCGCGACCAATCTTCTTGATGCGATCGCCGGCCTCACCGATCAGGATCTTCTTCTGCCCCTGACGCTCGACCATCATCAGCGCACTGATATGCAGGGTACCGCGCTGATCGGCCTTGAATTCCTCGATCTCGACGGTCATCTGGTACGGCAGCTCATCACCCAACTGCCGCATCACCTTCTCGCGTACCAGCTCAGCGGCCAGGAAGCGCGAACTCTTGTCGGTAATCTGGTCATCTGGGAAGTGGTGAATGCCTTCCGGCAGGTGTTTGGCAACCTCGGCCTCGAGCTCGGGCACATTGGTGCCGTGCTTGGCCGAGATCGGCAGGATGGCGGCAAAATCGCGCTTGGCGCCGACCTGGTCGAGCCAGGGCAACAGGCTCGCCTTGTCCTCGAGCCAGTCGACCTTGTTGACGGCGAGAATCACCGGTGCGCTGACATGCTCAAGCTTGTCGAGCACCACCTGGTCTTCCGGCGCCCAGCGGGTGCGGTCGATGATAAAGACCACGCAGTCAATGTCGCGCAGGGCTTGGGTGGCCGCCTGATTCATGAAGCGGTTGATCGCCTTGTTGCGATCCTTCGACATGATGTGCATGCCGGGGGTGTCGACATAGATGAACTGGGTCTCGTCTTCGGTCTTGATGCCCATTACCTGGTGGCGCGTGGTCTGCGGGCGCCGCGAGGTGATGGAGACCTTCTGACCGAGGATGCGATTCATCAGCGTCGACTTGCCGACGTTGGGACGCCCGACGATGGCGACAAAGCCACAGGATTGAGTCATGAGCGACCTCCACGGGGATCAAGGCGAGTCAAGGCAAGCTCGGCGGCCTGCTGTTCGGCATGGCGGCGGCTTGAACCCACCCCAACGGTGTGCTCGCCGATCATTTCGATGTGGCACTCGACAGTGAAGGTCTGGGCATGCGCCTCGCCATCCACGGTGACCACCTCATAGCGCGGCAGCGGTGACTGACGCGACTGCAGGAATTCCTGCAGTCGCGTCTTGGGATCTTTCTGGGTGTCCTGCAGATCCAGCGCTTCCAGGCGGGTCGCAAACCAGGACAGCACGCGGGCCTTGGCCACGTCCATGCCGGCATCCAGATAGATGGCACCGATCACGGCCTCGACGGCATCGGCAAGAATCGAGTCACGACGATGGCCGCCGCTCTTCATCTCGCCGGAACCGAGCCGCAGGCATTCGCCGACGGAAAACTCGCGACCCAGTTCGGCCAGGGTCTGCCCCTTGACCAGGCGGGCACGCAGGCGCGAAAGCTGGCCTTCGCGAGCTTCTGGAAAGCGCCGGAACAGCGCCTCGGCGATCACGAAATTGACGATCGAGTCGCCGAGAAACTCGAGCCGTTCGTTGTTCTGGCCGCCAAAGCTGCGATGGGTCATGGCCAGCTCCAGCAGGCCGGGATCGGCGAACTCATGGCCGACCCGGCGGCTGAAGGCATTCAAGGGGTTGCTCACGAAACTCCTGCTACTCTCTGAAAGGTTGTCATCATCGATGGGCATTGAGATCTCACCGTGCGCGGCCCGATGAGCCGCGTCAGGGTCAGTCGATCACCCGGACCTCGCTGAAGCTCGGCAGTCCGCCGTCCCAGTGCATCCACACCGCGAAGGCCTCGCCAACGATATTTTCCTCCGGCACGAAGCCCCAGTAGCGGCTGTCGTTGGAGTGGTCACGGTTGTCGCCCATCATGAAATAATGCCCCTCGGGGACCCGCAGTTCGCGCATCTGCGGCCCTGGGTCACGGAAATCATTGTAAATGGGGTGTGTGGTATCGCCCAAGCTTTCCTGGAGCAATACCTCTTCGAGCTGATCAGTATCGCTTTCATTGACCAGCTCTTTGGGGACCGCCTCGCCATTGATATAGAGCTGCTTGCCCTCGTAGCGAATGCGATCACCCGGCAGGCCAATCACCCGTTTGATGAAGTTGACCGAAGGGTCCTGGGGAAAACGAAACACCATCACGTCCCCCCGCTCAGGCTCGCCAATATCGATCAGCTTGGTGTTGGTCACCGGCAGACGCAGACCATAGGTGAACTTGTTGACCAGGATGAAATCGCCGATCTCAAGAGTCGGACGCATCGACCCCGAGGGAATCTGGAAGGGCTCGACGACGAAGCTGCGCACCACCAGCACCACCAGCAGCACCGGGAAGAAGGAACGCGCATAGTCGACGAGCCAAGGCTCCTTGGCGCTCTTTTGGGTGGCCTTGCTTGACGCAGCGTATGCCCCACCGCCCTCGTGACTGCCTGATTCGTGACCAGCCCCATCCGCCAGCCCTTGTCCTTCACCGGCAAGCGCCACGCGCTGTTGGCGGCGCTTGGACCACCAGACACTGTCGAGCAACCAGATCAACCCGGTGACCGTGACGGCCACCACCAGCAGAAGCGAAAAATCCATTTGTCAGTGTTTCCTAGTCGTTCACCTTGAGCACGGCGAGGAAGGCATCTTGCGGGATCTCGACCCGACCCACCTGTTTCATGCGTTTTTTACCCGCTTTCTGCTTCTCGAGCAGTTTCTTCTTACGGGATGCGTCGCCGCCATAGCACTTAGCGGTCACGTTCTTGCGCAGTGCCTTGACCGTCGACCGGGCCACGACCTGGCCACCGATCGCCGCCTGAATCGCCACGTCGAACATCTGGCGCGGGATCAGCTCTTTCATCTTCTCCACGAGCAGGCGACCACGGGAATGAGCATGATCACGGTGGATGATAACCGCAAGGGCATCGACTCGGTCGCCATTGATCAGCACGTCCAGGCGCACCAGTTTGGCGGCTTCGAAGCGCTCGAAGTTGTAATCAAGTGACGCATAGCCCTTGGTGATCGACTTCAGGCGGTCGAAGAAGTCCATGACCACCTCGGACATGGGCAGTTCGTAGGTCAGCTGAATCTGACTGCCCAAGAACTGCATGTCGAGCTGGGTACCACGGCGCTGCTCGCATTCGGTAATGACATTGCCGACGAATTCCTGGGGCACCAGGATGCTCGCCCGCACCACTGGCTCACGCATCTCGTCGACGTTGGCCATGTCCGGCAGCTTGGAGGGGTTCGAGACATAGATGATCTCGCCGCTGTCCATCGCCAGCTCATAGACTACCGTAGGCGCCGTGGTCAGCAGGTCGAGATTGTATTCCCGCTCCAGACGCTCTTGGATGATTTCCATGTGCAGGGTGCCGAGGAAGCCAACGCGGAAACCGAAGCCCAGGGCATCAGAGTTCTCCGGCTCGTAGTCCAGGGATGCATCATTGAGTGCCAGCTTCTCGAGCGCATCGCGGAAGTCCTCGTAGTCATCGGCGCTGACCGGGAACATGCCCGCATAGACCTGCGGCTTGACCTTCTGGAAGCCTGGCAGGCGCGGCACGTCCGGCGTCTTGGTATGGGTGATGGTGTCACCCACGGGCGCGCCATGAATATCCTTGATGCCCGCGACCACGAAACCGACCTCACCGGCCCGCAGGATGCCGGTTTCCTTGCGCAGCGGGGTGAAGATACCCACCTCGCCGACCGGCCAATCGCGGCCTGTCGAAGTCATGCGGATCTTGTCGCCCTTCTTCAGCGTGCCGTCGAAGACCCGCACCAGCGAGACTACGCCCAGATAATTGTCGAACCAGGAATCGACGATCAGCGCCTGCAGCGGTGCGTCTCGATCGCCCTTGGGTGCCGGAATGTCGCGCACCAGACGCTCGAGCAGACCTTCCATGCCCATGCCGCTCTTGGCCGACACCTGGCAGGCATCGGTGGCGTCCAGGCCGATGATCTCCTCGATCTCCTTGCTGACCTTGTCCGGGTCGGCCTGGGGCAGGTCCATCTTGTTGAGTACCGGCAGCACCTCGAGCCCTTGCTCCACGGCGGTATAGCAGTTGGCCACGGACTGCGCCTCGACCCCCTGACCCGCGTCGACCACCAGCAATGCGCCCTCACAGGCATAGAGCGAACGGGAGACTTCGTAGGAAAAATCGACGTGCCCGGGCGTATCGATGAAGTTGAGCTGGTAGGTCTTACCGTCTTCAGCCAGGTAATCCAGAGTGACCGACTGCGCCTTGATGGTGATGCCGCGCTCGCGCTCGATATCCATGGAGTCGAGCACCTGCTCTTTGAGCTCGCGATCGGTCAGGCCGCCGCAGATCTGAATGATGCGATCCGAGAGGGTCGACTTGCCATGATCGATGTGGGCGATGATCGAGAAGTTACGAATCAGGCTCAGGTCTTTGCTCGTTGCGTTGTTGCTCATGCACAGTCATCCGGTTCTTGGTACGCATCCCGTCGACCATCGGGCAAGGCCCGATGGGTGGGGCGTCTTGAAAAAGAATGCCGGCATTGTACCGGCAAGGGCTCGACAGGAACAGCGACGCCGCCGGGAAGCTCCTCCCAACGAACGACGGGGCCCGCAGGCCCCGTCGATGGTGTCGAGTGTGGTTAGTCGTCGGCATCGAGCCGCAACGCGACATAAAGGGAGCGGCCCTCGCGATAGAGGCGCACCGGCACGGCGCGGTCGGCTTCCAGAGAGTCGATGACCGACATCAGCTGCTTCGGCGAGGAGACGGCCTGATGGTCGACAGAGACCAGTACATCGCCCGGACGAATACCCGCCTGCTGAGCGACACCACCGGATTCGACCGATTCAACACCCACGCCGCCGTCGATCCCCAGGCGCTCGAGGACCTGATCATCAAGCGCAGTGACGGTCAGCCCCAGACGCGTCTGGCTGTTGCTGGACTGGCTCGAGGCCCGGTTGCCACTTGGTGTATCCGGCCAGTCACCGACGGTGACCGTGATCTCACGCTGGCGGCCATCGCGCATCACGTCCAGGTCGACGTCATCGCCCGGACGTACCCGGCCGATCAGTCGCGGCAAGGTGCTGGAGCGATCGACGTCCTGACCGTTGACGCCCACGATCACGTCGCCGGCTTCCAGGCCGTCGCGAGCGGCCGGGCCCTCGGGGTCGAGATCAGCGATCAGGGCTCCGTTCGGGCCCTCCAGGCCGAAAGACTCGGCCAGATCCTGCGAGACCGGCTGGATCACGACGCCCAACCAGCCGCGGCTGACATGGCCTTCACTCTTTAGCTGATCGGCGACATCCATCGCCACGCTGATCGGAATCGCGAACGAGAGGCCCATATAGCCACCGTTACGGGTGAAGATCTGCGAGTTTATGCCCACCACCTCGCCATCGAGATTGAATAGCGGCCCACCGGAGTTGCCCGGGTTGATGGCCACGTCGGTCTGAATGAAAGGCACATAGGCATCGGACGGTAGGGTGCGGTTGATGGCACTGACGATGCCAGCGGTGACCGAATGGTCGAAACCGAAGGGCGAACCGATGGCCGCGACCCACTCACCCACCTCGAGGGTATCGGAATCGCCGATATCCAGCGTCGGCAGGTTGTCGGCATCGACCTTGAGGAGCGCGACGTCGGTCTTGGTATCAGCACCCACCAACTCGGCCTTCAGCTCCCGACGGTCATTGAGACGCACCAGGATCTCATCGGCGTCCTTGACCACATGCGCGTTGGTCATGATGTAGCCGTCTTCGCTGATCACGAAGCCCGACCCCAGCGACTGACGCTCGTGTTCCTGCTTCTGGCCACCACCCGGCATGGGCAGCTGGTCGCCGAAGAAGCGCCGGAATATCTCGGGAATATCCTCACCGCCGGGGCCGTGATAGGAAAACCCACCCGAGGAGACGGTCCGCGTCGTCGAGATATTGACCACCCCGGGGGCAGCCTGGTCGACCAGCTCAGTGAAATCAGGTAACTCCCGAGCCTGAGCCGTGGCACAGGCCAAAGACAGCATTAACAGCAAGGCAAACATCAAAGAATGACGAAGTGTGCGTTCCATAATCACTCCTGCAACAGCATGGAAAGGCAATGCGTGGATCGGCAATGGTAAGTGCCAGCGACCCCACTTCTGCGGAGCCTCGGCCATTCCTTTGAATTACCCCTGATATCATCGTTATATGTTGTTGGCGTGGCCGGTGCTCACGGCGGCGAAGGGTCGAGCAGCACCGGTCGATAGACGGGCGACTGATACCGGCCCCAAAGGGCCAGGCCGAGCACGCCGCAGGCAAGCCCGGCAAGGAACGCCACCGGTACCAGCGGGTGGCCGGGCGCCAGCCAGGCCTCGGCCGCGCCACCGGCCAGCAATGACGTCGTCAACGGCAGGCCATAGATGGTCAGGGCCCCTTGCAGGAAACGCCGAGCCGGCAGGCCAATTCGCACCGTCTGGCCTACCGTCAAATCGGCTGAAGTTGCGATGGTGAACTGCCGGGGGCGAGCCTTGCGCCTGGTGGCCAGCAGGCCTGTGCCGCACCCCCGCCGGGAGGCACAGCCCGCACAGCCGCTCTGGGTCAGCACGCTGACAAGAATACCTTCCGGCAAGCGTTCATCGACCCGCGCCGTGGCTTCGAGCCAGTGTTCCGCCCTCATGCCAACGCTCAGGCTCATGGCGCTTCCTGTGGGATCAGTGCCTCGCCCGAGGCCTCACCGTTGAGCGCCTGGCTACTGCTCTCGGCGCCGGCAAGCCCCACCTGCTCGACCACCCTGATCAGAACGTCAGGCGGCAACTCCCCCATTGCCACCACCTGCATGGGCTGGCTGCCCAGGACCAGGTGCCGGACTGCCGCGTAGGAGATGCCGAGGCGGTGCAGGCCTGGGGCCAGCGCGGGACGCTCGGGGTCGAGGGGTTCGACGAACATGCTGAGACTGGAGAGACCATCGCTGTAGAGGCGGTGATGCACCGCACCGGCATGACGGGCATCGGCCGTGGCCACCGGCTGAGGGACGAATCCAGACGGTAGCCACCCGGGCTGCCAGGCATCGCTGGGCTGGGGACGCACCCGGTCCATTTTGATCCGACCCTCGAACACCGAGGGGTGTTCGATGTCGGTGATCTGGAAGGTTTCGAGTACCCGCCCTTGGGTATCGAGCAGCATCTGCTTGAGAGGCAGCGCCGTTATCTTGTCGAGCCACAGACGCTGCCCGAAGCGCATGTCATCGAGCGGCTCGATATCCAAACGAACGGCGGCTCGGCCGGCAATTCGTTCCTCGCCGCCAAGGCTAAGACGATAGTGCTCGCCAAGCTTGGCCATGATCGCCTGTGGCGAGGCCGGCGCCTTGGCGTCGCCTGACGCCCAGCTGCCGCGGCCAATGCGGCCCCGGCGCTCGAATATAACGGGGTCACCGTCAAGAAAGCGCGCCACCTCATGTTCGATGCCGTCTCGGATATTATGGGTCAGTGCCAGCGTGCGTACACCGTCGCTGCCGATGCGCACGGCACGCGCCTTGAACTCATAGCAGTGGTTGGCCCAGAGACTGCGCCCGAACCATTCACTGGCCGTGCTGGGGGCTGACTGTGCCACCAATCGTTGGCAGTCATACTCATCGACTGACTCACCGGCCGCCAGGGCCGATGTCATTGGCCAAGCCATTGCCAGCAAGGCCGCAAACGTCAACATGGGGGAAAGCAGCCGCTGGCGACCGATATCTCGGTTCATGACAGGGGGTACCAGCATCAACGCAGGCCCAGTGACTCTTGGCCTGAAGCCCTCAGCAGCGGCATCCAGGCATCGCCGCTACGATATGCCGCGCCTTCCGCATGGCGGTCGAGGTAGGACTGCAGCAAGCGAGCCTGCTGCTGATCGCCGCGCTGCGACTGACGAACACTGGGTGCCATCATCATCGGCGATTCGACGGTGGCACCGACATTCCTCAAACCGCGATCGGCCACGGACGACTGAAACAGCGGCAGGTCGACCAAGGATGGTCGCTGTACCTGATTAGAGACGTCACCGCCCCCGCTCGGCGCGCTGACTAGGCCCGGCTGGCCCGGCTGGGTGCGCTCGTCGGAAGAGTTATAAAACTGTACGCCGGTAATCACCATCAACGAGACAGCGGCAGCAGCAGCGGCACTGCCGGCAAAGGAGCCAGCACGGGAAAACAGACTGCGCGACGGCGCAGCTGGTGCATCGACTTGCGGTGACGGCTCATCGGCGAGCCTCGCCATGATGCCTGTCGACAGATCGGTGGTCACATCGATGTCCCGGTCACGCTGCATAAGACTGCGAGCCAGATGGTAGCGGCGCCATGTCTCGCCGACCTCAGGGGACTCGTCCAGCGTCTTGAGCACCCGAGGAAGTTCGAGATCGTCTGCCTCACTGTCCATCAAGGCAGACAATGACTCCTGTGAATTCTGATTCATCACTTACACCCTCACACTTTAAGGCGTGTCGCCCTTAGATCAGTTGTCGACTCAAGTGGTGACAACGTGCCTTTACGACCTGCCTACCCGGATGAGCAAGACGGCTATCGTCAGACCATCCCTTCTCAGGCATTGCCACCGCGATACATTCGACCCATGCATGTGACGCCACAAGGCGACAACAGTTCAGCCTCAGGGTCAAAAATGCTGGTATCGATTATTCGTGCACCATGTCCTGCGTCCTGGCGGTCACCACCAGCGGCTGGATATGGCGATCGACGGCCTCACGCGCACGAAAGATACGCGAGCGCACCGTGCCGACCGGGCAGTCCATGATGTGGGCGATGTCTTCGTAGGACAGACCATCGAATTCGCGCAGAGTAATCGCCGTGCGCAGGTCCTCTGGCAGATCCTCGATCGCCTCGAAGACCGCCGCTTCCAATTGATCTCGTGCGATGGACGCTTCCGGTGACTCGATATCGGACAGCCGACCGCTCTGATCGACGATCTCGGCATCGACGATGTCCATGTCACTGCCCGGAGGGCGGCGCCCACGAGACACCAGATGGTTCTTGGCGGTGTTGATGGCGATGCGATATAACCAGGTATAGAAGGCGCTATCGGCACGAAACTTGCCCAGCGCCCGGTAGGCCTTGATGAAAGCCTCCTGCGCCACATCCTGGACCTCGGCGTGGTCATGCACGTAACGGCCGATCAGGCCAATGATCTTGTGCTGATACTTCTTTACCAGCAGGTCGAAGGCCCTCGTGTCTCCCCGCTGAGCTCGTTCAACGAGCTGCTGATCGGTTTCCCGGGTATCCATTCAGCCCCCCCTGGTGTAGGCAGGGCGTACAATCGACGCTCCAAAAGGCAGCCCCACGGGGAGGCACCGTCCGAGGGCCGAACTCTCGGTGAACGCTGGAAGCAAACAAGCAGTCATAACGTCTATGTGGAAACCTGGTGGCATTCGATGATGATTATCCGTCAGTGTTCCTGTTTATTGGCATTCCATCAAGCACACAGCATGCCAGCGGTAACGAACCGCTGGGACAGCAGTCACTGGTAACGAGTTCCCTGTCGCCGTTGATTTTCACTAGGCCCACGGGCGATAGTAGACGTCTATTCATCATTTTCACGCGTGTATCCACGTCACAGGTAGCGGCATGTCACAACAGCAGGTCAACAACCTCAACGTCCTGGCCCAGGATGTCCTGATTACTCCCGAGACGCTCAAGCAGGAAGTCCCCCTGACCGACGCCGCAGAACGCACGGTCATCGAGGGCCGCGAGACCATCCAGCGCATTCTGGATGGCAGCGATCCACGACTGCTGGTCGTCGTCGGCCCCTGCTCCATTCATGACGTGGATGCGGCGCTCGATTACGCCCGGCGTCTACGTCGCTTGGCCGATGAGGTCAAGGACAGCCTGTACATCGTGATGCGGGTCTATTTCGAGAAGCCGCGCACTACCGTCGGCTGGAAGGGCCTGATCAATGACCCGCACCTCAACGGCTCCTTCGAGATCGAGGAAGGCCTGCACATTGCGCGCCGGCTGCTGGTAGATCTCGCCGAGATGGGCCTGCCACTGGCCACCGAGGCGCTCGACCCGATTTCCCCGCAGTATCTTCAGGACTGCATCAGCTGGTCGGCGATTGGCGCCCGCACCACCGAGTCCCAGACCCACCGCGAGATGGCCTCCGGCCTGTCCTGTCCGGTCGGCTTCAAGAACGGCACCGACGGCAGCCTCGACGTGGCGGTCAATGCCCTGCAATCGGTGGCGCACCCGCACAACTTCCTCGGCATCGACCAGGCCGGCCAGGTCGCGATCATTCGCACCCGCGGCAACGCCTATGGTCATGTCGTGCTGCGCGGCGGCAACGGCAAGCCCAACTACGACAGCGTCAGTGTGGCGCTTGCCGAGAAGGAGCTGGAAAAGGAAGGCATCAAGCCGAACATTATGATCGACTGTTCGCATGCCAACTCCAACAAGGACCCGGCACTGCAGTCGCTGGTCATGGAAAACGTCACCAACCAGATTCTCGAGGGCAACCGTTCGATCATTGGCCTGATGGTCGAGTCCCATATCGGCTGGGGCAACCAAAAGATCAAGGGTGACAAAGCAGACCTGACCTACGGCGTCTCGATTACCGATGCCTGCATCGACTGGGACACGACCGTTGCCACCTTCACCGCCATGAACGAAAAACTGACCCCGGTGCTGTCCAAGCGTCGTGACTAGCACCGCTAGAGGCTCACGCAGCCTTTGCCGTCATCGGCTGCAATAGAAAACGCCCGCGATCATCGCGGGCGTTTGGCGTATTATAACGGCATTTTCGCTACTGTCCGCCTGGGTATGATGAAGGCCATTTGAGGCTCTAGCGACTCGCCTCGCCTCGCCTGTCTTCAGGCCAGCTGAAGGCCAGCGCGCTCAAGCTTGTACTGGGCGAAAAAACGGCTGTCCTGCTCGGATGCATCGGGACAGACGAAGTAGGCGATATCATCGCGCACGGGCGCTGGCCTCCGGTGCTGGCCGTCTTCCCAGTACAGCACCGCATGCTTCACCAACTCTTCCAGGTAATTGTGATCCCATTGATAGTGACAATAGCCGTGATGATCGGAGAGATAGGGGCTGTACTCACTGGCCGTCGTGGTAACGTCACCGTTCTTGTACTCGGCAAACGCCTTGGCATCCTGCTCCGCCGTATCCGGGTCCACGAAGTAGGCCACATCGCGCCTTGGCGGCAACGCTTGGGGTAAACCAAACTTTTCGCCTACCGCAGAGCATTCGACCACGATCCAGGAGACGAAGTGGGCACCGATCTTGTGGTCCCATTTCAGTGCAATATACATAGCCATTTTCCCTTTTGACGACATCCCGTGGGGCCCAGAGCCCCGCCAAGCGAGCTGTTCCAAACTCAGCTTCCAGACTCAGTAAGCATCACGCGACGAGATGCCTCAAGCATCCTGCAGCACGCCATCGATTTCGCGGGTAAAGGGCGGCAGGCCATCGAGCAGCGCCTGACCATAGCGGCGTGTCAAAACTCGCCGGTCGAGCAGCGTAATGCGCCCACGATCGTCTTCCTTGCGAATCAGTCGGCCACAGGCCTGCACCAGCTTTATTGAGGCATCCGGCACGGTGATGCGCATGAAAGGATTGCCGCCACGGCTCTCGATCCACTCGGCAAGCGTCGCCCCCACCGGGTCGTCAGGGACCGCGAAGGGCAGACGAGTGATCACCACATGGGTCAGATACTTGCCGGGCAAGTCGATGCCTTCGGCGAAACTCGCCAGACCGAAGATGATACTGCCCTCCCCGGCATCCACTCGGGTGCGGTGACGCTCGATCAGCTCGCGCTTGGGCAGCCGGTCCTGGGCCAGCACGCGCTCGCGATAGGAGCGCGGCAATGCCTTCTCCACGGCGCGCAACTGGGCCCGCGACGAGAACAGCATCAGCACGGCTTCGTGGTCTTCTAGTCCCTGAACGAAGTCGACGATGGCGCGCTCGTGACCCTCACGATCGCCGGGGTCGACCGCTTCGCGAGGAACACTCAGCACCGCCCGGGAATAGTCAAAGGGACTGGGCAGGCGCTGATAGCGGTAGCGGTTGGCGAGCCCTGCACGCTCCTGCAGACGTTCGAAACGTCCCAGGGCCGTAAGGGTCGCCGAGGTGACCACCGCACCGTGACAGCTGCCCCAGAGGGTCCGCGCCAGGGTGTTGGCAGCCGAGACCGGGCTTGCTGCGAAGATCAGTTCCGGCTCGCCGCCGACCTGCTCGAAGCTCAGCCAGCGGGCCCGCGGTGGCTCCTGGGTGTCATCGACCTCGCTGAAGGCCAGCCACAGGGCGTGGGCCTCAAGAGCGCGGCCATGCAGCAGGGCGATCAGCGGCAGCCAGGGCTCGGCCTGCTCACGAGGCAGCCCGGTGGACTTCTCCGGGTCAAGGCTCTCGCGCAGGATATCGGCCATGGTTTCGAGATTGCGAGACAGCTCGGCGAAGACCGTCACCAGAGCACCGGCCTGCTCGCGCAGTGCCTCGGGGGCGCGGCCCATGTCAAAACGCAGCTGACGGGTCTCTTCGCCGGCACCATTGGGCAGTTCGGCGAGCTGGTGACCCAGCGCAAAGACCTCACCCAGACGTGGCTCGAGAGCGGCGATCGCCTCGGGGAAGCCCCCCAGCAGGCGCGCCAGGGTCGGCTGAACGCCGAGCGCCGTATTAAGCTCGGTCAACGATTTCTTGAGGGTGCGCAGCCAGCGCAGCGCGCCGTTGACGGCGAAACGATGGGTGAAGTGGCCAATCGCCTTGTCGGGCAGATGATGCCCTTCGTCGAAAACGTAGATGCAATCGGAGGGACTTGGCAGCACCGCTCCCCCGCCCAGCGCTAGGTCGGCGAGCACCAGGTCGTGATTGGCGACGATGATGTCGGCGCTGTCCAGGTAGCGTCGGGCGCGAAAGAAGGCGCAGGCGCTGAAATGGTCGCAGCGGCGGTTGGTGCACTGACGATGATCGGTGGTCAGGCGCCGCCATTGCGGGTCAGCGATGGCCACCGGCCAGCTGTCGCGGTCCCCTTCCCAGCGGCCGTTGCCGTAAGCGTCGGCCAACTCCTTGACCAGCGCATGAAAGTCGTCGCCATCGCGGGACTCCATCGCCTGCTCGAACAGCGACAGGGTCGGGTTATCCTCGACGCCATCCAGTGCCTGTTCGAGCTTGGCCACACAGATATAGCGACCGCGCCCCTTGGCCAGGGCATAGTCGAAGTCGAGCCCGCTGTGCTTCTTGAGGGCCGGCAAGTCTTGGTGCAGCACCTGTTCCTGTAGCGCCACGGTGGCGGTGGAAACCACCAGCCGCTTGCCGCGTGCCTTGGCCACAGGCAGCGCCGCCAGCAGATAGGCCAAGGTCTTGCCGGTGCCGGTACCGGCCTCGAGCACGCAGACGTGCTCGTCGGAGGTCCGCTTGCCGGCATCATCGGCTTCGATCCCCGCCAGAGTACGGGCGATCTCGGCGATCATCAGCCGCTGACCGTAGCGCGGCGTCAGCTCGAGGCCCTCGAGAACCCGCCGATAGGCGGTCTGGATGTCGCCCTTGAGCGCCTCGTCCAGCATCGTCGATATCGTCCTTACGGCCTTCGCCGTTACAGCGTGCCTTCCGGCGGGTGCTCGCAGGGCAGTTTGTCGTTGATGTAGCGCTCGATCTCGGGCAGCGAGAAGGCGTCTTCCTCACCCACGAAACTGATCGACACGCCCTTGGCGCCGGCGCGGCCGGTTCGGCCGATGCGATGCACGTAGTCTTCCGGATCTTCCGGCAGGGTATAGTTGATCACGTGGCTGACGTCCTCGATGTGAATGCCGCGACCGGCCACATCTGTCGCCACCAGCACCCGCACGTCGCCTTCGCGGAAGCGCTCGAGAGTCTCGATGCGCTTGGTCTGCGGCACGTCACCGGAGAGCATCGCCACATTGACACCGGCTTCACGCAATAGGTCGTCGATCTTGCGGACCAGATCTCGACGGTTGCAGAACACCATCACCCGCTCGAGGCTGTCGTCTTTCAACAGGTTGATCAGCAGGCGTGACTTGTCCTCGTCACTGACCAGGTAAACGTGCTGGTCGATGTCGGCCGCATTGTCGACGGTGACCTCGATCTCCACATGTGCCGGGTCCAGCGTCCACTGGCTCGCCAGATTGAGAATATCCGGGGTGAAGGTCGCCGAGAACAGGAAGGTCTGACGCTCTTCCTTCTTCGGGGTGTGGCGGATGATGCGCTTGACGTCGGGAATGAAGCCCATCGACAGCATGCGATCCGCCTCGTCGAGCACCAGCACCTCGACCTGGGTGAGGTCAACATCACGCTTCTCATGGAAGTCGAGCAGCCGGCCCGGAGTCGCCACCAGCACATCGACCTTCTTGCCCAACTGGTCGCGCTGCTGCTGATAGTCCATGCCACCGACGACGCTGGCGACATTCAGCTTGGTAAACCGCGCCAAAGCCTTGGCATCCTTTTCGATCTGCAGCGCCAGCTCACGGGTCGGCGCGATGATCAGGGCACGCGGCGCGCCGGGCTTTTGCCCATCGGGCGCCTCTTCTTCGAGGAAGTAGGCCATCATCGAGATCAAGAAGGCGGCGGTCTTACCGGTGCCGGTCTGAGCCTTGCCAACCACGTCACCGCCCAGCAGGGTCTGGGCCAGCGCCTCGGCCTGGATAGGCGTGCAATACTCGAAGCCCAGCGCATGGATGGCGCGCATCAGCGGCAGGGGCAGGTCGAAGTCGTGGAAACGCCACTTGCCCGCGACGGCAGGCACCTGGAACTGGCGAATGTCCCAGTTGGACTGTGACTTGCGCGGTTTGCGGCGCCGACGCTTCGGCTTGCGGGTCTGCGCCGGGGCGGGATTCTGTTCCGACTCGCTCATAGGCTGTGCTTAGGTCCCAATAACAGTGGATGTGATGCACTGACGCCAGGGTCAGGCCAGTTCCGGGTGAGGTATTGTACCAGCCCTTGACCGTCTCGGCTTGTCCAGGTGACATCTTGGCCAAGCAGGATACCCCTATGGTCGATGCTCGATAAGGCCGAGCTCGCCTGCGCGACAGGCGATGAAGCGCCAGGGTCGTTAACGCTGAACTGCTGACCATAGCCGACGACGCCCGGTGATTGCTGTTGATAGCGCCCGGTGATTGCTAGAATGGCTGTCGCTCAGGAAAGGACACGATGTCATGACACGCAGAAAGAAGACTCGCTCGCTGGCCGACAAGGTCACGATCCGCACCGGCCGGCGCAAGGATTACAAGCAGTGGCGCCACGACCACCCCGATGAGGTTGCTCCGTCGCGCCGCTTCACCGCAAAGAAGCAGGATCAGCGCAAGCAGCAGGCCGCCCGCAAGCTAGCGCGCATGCAGCGGGCGCAGTCGATCGAGATTCATCCAGACAAAAACTCCCGACCCGACGACGAGGGCAAATAATGCGGCTGGTGTCGTTCAACATCAATGGGGTGCGGGCACGCCCTCACCAGCTCGAAGCCCTGGTGGCTGCTCACGCGCCGGACGTTATCGGGCTGCAGGAAACCAAGGTCCAGGACAGCGAGTTTCCCCGTGCCGCCCTGGAGGCACTGGGTTACCACGTCTATTTCCATGGCCAGAAAGGTCACTATGGCGTGGCTCTGATGTGCCGCCAGGAGCCCGAGGCAGTCCACTACGGTTTTCCCGACGATGACGACGATGCCCAGCGGCGCATGATCGGCGTACGACTGCGGCTGGCCGATGGGGAAAGCCTTACCGTGTGGAACGGCTACTTCCCTCAGGGCGAGAACGTCGAACACCCCACCAAGTTTCCCTACAAGGAGCGCTTCTACGCGCAGCTCTCGCGGCTGCTCGAGGAAGACTGCCAGCCAGACGAGCGCATCGCCATCATGGGCGACTTCAATATCTCGCCGGAAGACCGAGATATCGGCATCGGCGAATCCAACCGCAAGCGTTGGCTGCGCGAAGGCAAGACCAGCTTCCAACCCATCGAGCGGGCCTGGCTGGGCCGGGTCAAGGACTGGGGCCTGACCGACAGCTATCGCCTGGTACACCCGACTCGCGACGATCACTTCAGCTGGTTCGACTACCGCTCCAAGGGCTTCGATCGCGACCCCAAGCGCGGCCTGCGCATCGACCACATCCTGGTCAGCCGCCCGCTGATCGGCAAGGTCACCGATGCCGGCATCGACTATGAGCTGCGCGGCATGGAAAAACCATCGGACCACGCCCCGGTGTGGACCGAACTAGCGCTCTAGCGCTCATTGCCACCCGGACACGGCGCGTCGCCTAGACGCGCCCTGGGCCGCCTGCAATGCGTTTCTGCCTGCGCCCACGACATGTTACTGCGTTGCCAGCGGGTGCTGATCGAGATAGCTCAGCCAGGCGCTGGCCTGCTCGCTGCCCAAGGACTGTGCCCGTGATAGCGCCTCGCGAGCAGGTGCATCCCTGCCCCACTCCGCCGCCAGTTGTCCGACATACAGCCAGTCCTCGGCCTCGCCGCTGCGTTCGGCGACACGGCGCCAGGCCGCAAGCGCCGGGCCACGAGCCCGCGCCTGCTGATAAGCCGTCGCCAGCAGGCGCCGACGCGCCAGACTGTCGCCAAGTCGGCCGTCCTCAAGCGCGGCCTTCAACAGCTCAGCGGCCCGCGCCGGGGTGCCGGCCGCCAGATGCAGCTGGACGCGACGCTCGAGTGCGGCCTCGCCGCCGAGCACCCCCTGGCGCCAGCCGGCTTCCCAGAGCGCGGCGGCCTGAGCGTGCTGCCCCAGCCGCTGCGCGAGGCCGGCGGCCCGTCGCCATGTATCAGGATTCTCCGGGGCGCGGGCCAACAGCCGCTGGAGCATGTCCAGTGCCTGGTCATCCTCGCCGGCCTGCTGAAAGATGCTGGCGGCCAGCATCAGGTGTGCATCGGTCGGCGAGTCATCGCGCGCCAAACCGGCAGAGACCGCCCTCTTCCCTTTATCCCAGCGTTCGAGCCGCGCCTGCGCGCCGGCGAGTTGCCAGTAATCGGCGGCGTCGCCCCGATGCTCATCCAGCCAGTCTGACAGCAGGTCTGCGCCCCTCGCCTGCTGGCCGCCGCCCAGGCGCAGGCTCGCTTCCCGACGCTGCCAGCGCGCCCGCATGGCCGCATCGATGCCGCGCACCGCTCGCGCCTGAGCGATGTGTTCGGCGGCTTCGAGATAGGCTTGGCGGTGAACGGCGGCCTCGGAGGCCAACTGCAGGTAGAGCGCCCGCGCCCAACGGTCGGCGGCGTTGCCGCCCGCCAGGCGCTCGGCCTGGGACAGCGCACGATCCTCCAGCGCCGCGACCTCGCTGGAGCCGTCGGCCGCTGCGAGGTCCTGCTCGATGGACTCAAGGTCCCGCAGGATGCCGCCAGGCAACGCCGGTGCAGCCAGGCAGGGAGCCGCGACCCAGATGGTCGTGAACAGTAGTGCTGCCAACACGCGCCGCATGGTAGAAGCAGACGTTGTCACGGGCATGGGCATCACCTCAGCTGGAATTCCAGGCGTTGACGGACCCGCCGCGACGAGCCGGCCGCAGGAAATTCCCAGCCGGCGATGGCCCGAGCAGCGGCGCGGTCGAAGACCCGAGCGGGGTCGGCCTCGACCACCTTGATCGAATCCCGTTCGACCTCGCCATCCGGGCGGATCGTGAAGGCCACCACCACATGCCCCTCCAGGCCACGGCGCCGTGCCCGTGATGGATACTCAGGCGGCACGCGGCGCGTCGGTCGCGGTGCGGCGCTGACCGCTTGCTGGCCGGCCGCCTGGGCCTCTTCACCGCTTGCGCCATCCCCGGAGGTCGACGCCGTATTGGCCTCCTCGGCGGCCTTGGTGGTATCTTCCGACGGCGCGGTCGACTCGACAGGCTCGGGAACAGGCTCAGGTGTAGGATCCGGTGTCGGCTCTGGCGTCGGCGCCGGTTCGGGGGGCTGCTCTTCCAAAGGTGGAAGGGTCATCTCAGCAGGCACCGAGGTTTCAGGCATCGCTGGCAACTCGGGCTCAGGGAGCTCGATCGCGCTTTGCACCTGAGGAGCCGGCGCAGGGGCCGGAGGCGGCGGCGCTGCCGCTGGAGCCGGGGGGGCTGGACGCGGTGCGGCGTTGGCTGACTGCTGGCTCGGTGCCTCGACCATGGCCATCGACACGGACGGCACATCCAGCGTTGGCGTATCTTCCGGCGGCGCCACCAGCAGTGCCAGCAGGACGAAAAGCGCACCTACCAGCATGACACCCCCCATAAAGGCGACGAGGTGTCGCATCAGGAGGCCTCTCGACTGGCCGCTACTGCCATATCCTCGACGCCAGCCTCGCGCAGGCTATCCATGACCTCGATCAATAGGCCGGTGGTAGCATCACGATCTGCCTGGATCACTACCGCCCCCTCATCGGCCACAAGGTCTGATACGGTATCACCCAGGCGATGCAGGTCCACCGGCTGACCGTCGACCCAAACCGCACCCTCGTTGGTAATGGCCACCATGACCTGAGCATCCGGTCGCGGGGTGGCGGCGCTGGATTCGGGGCGCTGAATCTCGACCCCGCTCTCCTTGATGAATGACGTGGTGACGATGAAGAAGATCAGCATGATGAAGACCACGTCGAGCATGGGGGTCAGGTTGACCTCTCCCTCGCTACCGTGATCCCCCTCCAGGCGACGCCTACGCATGTGAGTCCTCCGTGGCGCGAGCCATCCGATCGTGGAGTTTCTGGTCTTCGCGACGAATGATGTGTTCCAGGCGGGTAGTGAACAACAGCCCGACTACCGCCACCGCCATACCGACCAGGGTCGGCAGGGTGGCACGAGCGACGCCATCGGACATCGCTCGCGCCTGATTGACTTCGCTGAGCGAGAGGCTATCGAAGACACTTATCATGCCGGTGACCGTGCCCAACAGCCCCAGCAGCGGGCAGACCGCCACCAGCCACTTGAGCCAGGGCAAGGGTCGGCGCAGCCGTGCGATCAGCTCGCGTGTCCAGGCCTCGCGCAGGGTAAGGGCGCTCCAACTGACATGATCGTCTCGCGCCACCCAGCGCCGAATCAGCGCCCGCCGTGCCCGCCGGTAGGTCAGGCGGAAATACCACCAGCGCTCCAACGCCAGGCTGAACAGCACCACGGCCACCAGGGCAATCGCCACCAGCACCGGCCCGCCGGCGCGAAACAACCAGTTCAGCGGCTCAAGCCAGGTTGGCATGGGGCGCGGATCCTTGCTTGTTGACATCAACCGGAGTCGCAGTGGCCGGCTCGAGGCGCTCAGCCAGGGCGGCGCTGGCACGACCTTCGATCACCCCCACCAGCGAACGACTGCGGCTGGCGAGCGCCGTATGCGCAAACAGCAACGGCACCGCAGTGATCAGGCCCAGCACCGTCGTCACCAGCGCTTGGCTGATACCGCCGGCCATCATCTGCGGGTCCCCGGTGCCGAAGACCGTGATCGCCTGAAAGGTTCCGATCATGCCGGTCACCGTGCCCAGCAGACCCAGCAACGGGGCCACCGCCGCCAGCAGCTTGACCAGCGGCTGCCCGCGTTCGAGCCGCGGCTGCTCGGCAAGCAGTGCCTCATCGAGCCGGGCCTCGAGGGCCTCAGGGGCATGATCACGGGACAGCGAGGCCAGTCGCCTAATCACTCGACCCAGCGGGTTGTCAGCGCGGGGACGACCGAGGTCCGTGAGCTGACGACGCACGGCCAGACTGATCCCTACCAAGTAAGCATATTGAAGGATCGCCGCCAGCAACCCCAGCGCCCCTAGGGTCACGACCACGTAGCCAACCACGCCGCCCTGCTGGAAACGTTCGAGCAAGCTCGGCTGCTGGGCGAGCACTTCCATTACCTGCCCCTGGGACGGGTCCATCACCACATGGTCGCCACGGCCGGCCTGGAAGTTCTTGAGGGTATCTTCAGCGGCCCCAGGGGTGTGAGCGCTCGCCGACAGCTGCCCCTCGGGGCCAGGGCGATGCAGCAGTTGACCGTCGCTGAAGGCCAGCATGTCACCGACACGAATCACCTCCTGAGGCCGGCGTTCACCGCTCGCATCGGCCACAGGTGCGGTAAAGCGCAGGGCCTGGCCGCTGGCCACGGTGAGCGACATCAGGCTGTCGGCCAGGGCCTCGAGATGCTCGAGACGTGGCAGGGCATCCTTGCCCAATCGCGGTGGCAAGCGGGTATCGCCCAAGATCAGGAAGCTGTCAGCGAGGTCATCTCGCAACGCGCCGGTCTGGCTCGACAGGGTGCCCGCAATGGCATCCAGCTCGCCCCCCGCCTGACGGCGTCGCTCGGCCAGCGCCTCGCGCCGGGCATCGAGCTCCGCCTGGCGAGCGTCAAGACGTTCGCGACGCGCCCGGGCCTCTTCCAGTTGCGATGTGACCTCGGCCAAGCGTGCCGACAGAGCCTCGCTATCCTCGACCAGCGCTGACAGGCGCGCCCGGTCACGCGCTTCGGCGGCTTCACGCTCAGCCTTGAGCGTCTGAATGGGCGATGCCGAGCTCCCCTCCTGCGCCTGATCCTGGGCCAGAACAGACTGGACAAGCGCGGCTTGCATCAGGCCGAGAGAGACGGCAGCAACGGCAATGCGCAGCAATCGTTTCATGCGTCACCCTCCTGCTCTGAACGCTGATTCAAGACCGCCGAGGTCGCAGACGCACGCGGGGCGTCACTGACAGCCTGGGAGATCGGCAGCGTGAGCAGTTCTGGGGCACGCTGATCGCGGGCAATCCGTAGCCCCTTGTCGAGCTCGGCCCGCTCGGTCCCATTGAGAGGCTGCCACTCGCCTGCCGCCGCCTTCCACACGCCGCCCTCATGGCCATCTGGTGTCAGATAATAGAGCCCGGCACGACCGATACGCAGGAAATCGACTTCGCGTGGCAGTGATTCTCCTGCTCCCGCCTGGGAAGGCTCGGTCGAGGCGTCATTCGCCTTGGCCTGCACCGAGTCGACGTCCACAAGTCCCCGCCAGGCATCTAGCTGGCGCCCGTAATCTAGCTCGCGCCGCCAGGCAGCCAGCACACGCTCAAGCGCCTCGGAGTGGCTCACCTCACCGTCGGCCAGCAGGCCCTCGAGGCTGTCCACCCGAGCCAGTCGCTCTTTCTTCAGAAACGGCAGGTCTGCCTCGACCCACTGGCGCAGGCGCTCGACCAGATCGCGTAGCATGCCCGGCAACGCCTCGCGGGTATCGCCAAGAGCATCCAGAGCCGCTTCCCGTTCACCCAATGTGGCGGCTTGCTGGTCGAGGCGCGGCGCCAGCTCACGGTTATAAGCGGTTAACTGACGCAGCTCCGCCTGCCGCTCGCGCAGTGCCTCAATATCGGCGCGAGTGGCGTCGTCGGCAGCATCGATGCGAGCTTGCAGCGCAGCCTGGGCTTCCTCGGCCGCCAGGGCCTCTTTACTTAGGCTCTCTGCACTCATGGCCTCATCTTGCGGGCCCTCATCGGCAGAAACCTGCGCGACCGGCACTGCCAGGACAAGCGACAGGGCCAGCCCTGCCTGCCATCGATTCAGGATGTGTCGCACCATGTTCTCCTGCAAAGGGGTCGCAACAAGTGGATGACACGCTACCTCAAACAGTAACAATTATCAATAACAGCCATAGCCATAACGCTTCCACTCAGAGCCAACCAGCAGGCCATCACATCGATAGCGCATACCAAAAGACCGGCCTCCCCGAAGGAAGGCCGGTCGCAGACGATCGCACTACCATGGCGGTTTAGAGCTTGCTTTCGAGCTCCGGCAGGATTTCGAAAAGATCGCCAACCAGGCCATAGTCGGCCACCTGAAAAATCGGCGCTTCCTCATCCTGGTTGATGGCAACAATCACCTTGGAGTCCTTCATACCCGCCAGGTGCTGGATGGCACCACTGATGCCCACGGCGATATACAGATCCGGCGCGACGATCTTGCCGGTCTGGCCGACCTGCATGTCATTGTGCGCATAGCCAGCGTCCACGGCGGCACGCGAGGCACCGATGGCGGCACCCAGCTTGTCGGCAATACCGTCGAGCAGCTTGAAGTTCTCGCCGTTGCCCATGCCACGGCCACCGGAGATGACCACCTTGGCGGCGCCGAGTTCGGGTCGATCACTCTGCGCCAGCTCCTCTTTGATGAAGCTCGACTGGGTGTTGTCTACCGCCTTGTCGACCGACTCGATGCCGGCACCGCCGTTGGCCGCCACGGCGTCGAAGGCGGTGGAGCGCACGGTCATCACCTTGAGGGCGTCATCGCTCTTGACGGTCGCAATGGCGTTGCCGGCATAGATCGGGCGGCAGAAGGTGTCGATGCCCTCGACGGCGATGACGTCGGAAAGCTGGGAGACATCCTTTAGCGCGGCGAGGCGCGGCATGACGTTCTTGCCGGTGGTCGAAGCGCTGGAAAGCACATGGCTGTAGCCATCGGCCAGCTCGACCAGCAGCGCGCCCAAAGGCTCGGCCAACTGGTGGGCGTAAACGGCGTTATCCGCCACCCGTACCCGGCTGACGCCATCGAGCTTGGCCGCCGCTTCGGCAATGGCGCTGACGCCTTCACCGGCCACCAGCACGTCGATATCGCCACCGCCGGCCTTGGCAATCTCCTGCGCTGCGGCTACCACATGGGCCGTCGTACCGGCGAGCTGTCCGTCGTGATGGTCGGCAAGTACCAGAATGCTCATGAGATCAGCTCCTATCAAAGCACTTTGGCTTCGTTCTTGAGTTTATCGACCAGCTCATCCACCGAGCCCACTTTGACGCCGCCCTTACGCTCGGCCGGCGCTTCGACCTTGATCAGGCTAACCTTGCTGCCGGTGGCCACGCCGTAGTCTTCTGGCGTTTTGACGTCCAGCGGCTTCTTCTTGGCCTTCATGATATCCGGCAGCTTGGCGTAGCGCGGGTCGTTGAGGCGCAGGTCGGTAGTGACGATCGCCGGCAGCGACAGCTCGACGGTCTGCAGCCCGCCATCGATCTCGCGGGTCACCGCAACCTTCTCGCCCTGGACATCCACCTCGGAGGCGAAGGTACCCTGGGGCAGGCCGGCCAGCGCCGCCAACATCTGGCCGGTCTGGTTATTGTCGGTGTCGATGGCCTGCTTGCCGAGAATCACCAGGCCCGGCTGCTCTTCGTCGATCACACCCTTGAGCAGCTTTGCCACCGCGAGCGATTCGACCTTGTCATCGGTCTGCACGTGGATGGCGCGATCAGCACCCAGCGCCATGGCTGTGCGCAGCTGTTCCTGAGCCGCCTTGGGACCTACGGTCACGGCGACCACTTCGCTAGCCACGCCCTTTTCCTTGAGGCGGACCGCTTCTTCCACGGCGATTTCGCAGAAGGGGTTCATCGCCATCTTGACGTTGGTGAGATCGACGTCGGAGTGATCCGGCTTGACGCGGATCTTGACGTTGTAATCGATGACGCGTTTGACCGCGACCAATACTTTCATGGTGTCCTCGCTGTACGCTGGGGCCTCGCTGAGGCGTTACTCGGGATGGCGCTATCATGCATCGGCCGCCCCGTTATCACCGATGGGCAGGTCGTTATATTCATTCGTTAAGTGCATGATCAACCAACAAATCCCGGGCAGGTGCGTAATCTGCCACAGGGCCAGTTTCGCCACAATATTGACGACATGAATGGCCCTGACCGGGCCATGATTCCATCCATTGCTATTCGGCAGCATCGTCGTCAAAAGCCACCGTAAAAAGAGGCGACTGAAGCGACTTTCGTCGTTCGTCGAGCCCCGTGCTGCAACGCTTCTCTATCAGTATGCTTACCATGGGCGAGACATGGAAGCAAACGACCGTTTAAAATTATACGCTCTCAACCAAGTCGGCTACCCCAGCGGGCTCTAATACCGCACAATAGTCACTATAAATCTGGCGTAATTCGCACGGGCATTGCCAGACCGCGGCATCGAATAAGAGGAGAGATCAAGTGGAAGAGCAAGAACGCGAATACATGGATTTCGACGTGGTCATCGTCGGCGCCGGCCCCTCCGGCCTGGCGGCGGCCTGCCGCTTGATGCAGCAGGCAAACGAGGCCGAGCAGGAACTGTCGGTGTGCGTCGTAGAGAAAGGCTCTGAAGTCGGCGCCCATATCCTCTCGGGGGCCGTCTTCGAGCCCCGGGCGCTGGCCGAGCTCTTCCCTGACTGGGAAAGCCGCGGCGCACCGCTGACCACGCCCGCCATTCGCGACGAACTCTATCTGCTCAAGGACGCCGACAAGGCCCAGCGACTGCCCAACGCCCTGGTGCCGAAGTCCATGCATAACACTGGTGGCGACCAGACGCGCTATGTCATCAGCGCCGGCAACCTGTGCCGCTGGCTGGGCGAGCAGGCCGAGGAACTCGGCGTCGAGATCTTCCCTGGCTTCGCCGCGCAGGAAACCCTGCATGACGAAGATGGCACCGTGCGCGGCATTCTGGTCGGCGACATGGGCCTGGGCGCCGACGGCGAGCCCAAGGACGGCCACATGCCGGGCATGGAGCTGCGGGCCAAGTACACGCTCTTCGCCGAGGGCGCCCGGGGCCATCTGGGCAAGCGCCTGATCGACACCTTCGACCTGGATGCCGGCAAGGACCCTCAGCACTACGGCATCGGCCTCAAGGAGCTGTGGGACGTGCCGGCCGAGCAGCACGAGCCGGGGCTGGTACTGCATGGCTCCGGTTGGCCGCTGGACAAGCACACGCACGGCGGCTGGTTTCTCTATCACGCCGAGAACCAGCAGGTCGTCGTCGGGCTGATCATGGATCTTTCCTACCAGAACCCTTATCTGTCGCCCTTCGACGAGTTCCAGCGCATGAAGCACCATCCGGTGCTCAAGCAGTATCTGGAGGGCGGTAAGCGCGTGGCCTACGGTGCTCGCGCCATCACCAAGGGTGGCCTCAACTGCCTGCCCAAGATGACCTTCCCGGGCGGCCTTTTGATCGGCTGCGATGCCGGCACGCTTAACTTCGCCAAGATCAAGGGCCTGCACACCGCCATGAAATCCGGCCTGGTGGCCGCCGAAAGCGTCTTCGAGGCCTTGAAGGCCGGTGATGAAGGCGGCAATGAGCTCACCACCTTTACCGAAAAGTGGCAAGCCAGCTGGGCCTACCAGGAACTCAAGGAGAGCGCGAGCTTCGGACCGGCGATTCATAAATACGGCACCGTCGGCGGCGGCGCCTACAACTTCCTCGATCAGCTCCTCGGCGGCAAGCTGCCTAACGTCCACGACGCCACCGCCGATTATGCCGCCCTCAAGAAGGCCAGCGAGTGCGACAAGATCGACTATCCCAAGCCCGACGGCAAGCTGTCCTTCGACAAGTCCTCCTCGGTGTTTCTCTCCAACACCAACCACGAGGAGGACCAGCCCTGCCACCTGCGCCTCACCGACCCCGAGGTGCCGGTAAGGGTCAACCTGCCGGAATACGCCGAACCGGCCCAGCGCTACTGCCCGGCCGGTGTCTACGAGATCGTCGAGGACGAGGCCGGCACGCCCAAGTTCCAGATCAACTTCCAGAACTGCGTGCACTGCAAGACCTGCGACATCAAGGACCCGGCCCAGAACATCACCTGGGTGGCGCCGGAGGGCGGCGGCGGGCCTAACTACCCCAATATGTAAGGGAAAGTCTGATACATTGCTGCGCACGGAATCCTGGCCGCCGGCGGTATTCTGATCGCCGGCCCGGTCGGTGTCCTCATGTAGCAGGCTACCCCAACATCTAAGCCGGTCAGAGCGGCAGAATCGGCATGCACGGCGAGCGATTTCGCCGGGACGCCGGCGCAGCGAGAGCCGGGCAGCGCGAATCGACAGGGATGTCGATTCAGGGCCGGCAAGAGGGACCTTGTTCCGGCCCGAGCGGGTCGCCCGGCTCGCGAAGCG
>CETM01058304.1_pt1 | contig 41155 bp, 46 predicted proteins | sample 361451 | NCBI WGS metagenome assembly CETM01 (sample SAMEA2622690, study PRJEB7988) | marine metagenome | isolation source: saline water (ENVO:00002010), including
CAAGAAGAAGTAGAAGAAAAGAAAGTAAAAGCAAAGACTAAAAAGAAGAAGTCTGCAAATAAAGATAAAAAAGAAAATTTAAAAAATGAGGATTTAAAGAAAGATGTCTAAAAAATGCCAAGTCACTGGAAAAAAACCTCTAAGCGGAAATAATGTCTCTCATGCAAAAAATAGGACTAAAAGAGTATTTGAGCCCAATCTTCATAAACATAGATTCTGGGTAGATACTGAAAAAAGATATGTCAATTTAACTGTATCAGCTAAGGGAATGAGAATTATTGATAAAAAAGGAATTGATGAAGTCATTTCAGAGATCAGAAAAAGAGGGGAAAAGATATGAGAGAAAAGATTAAACTAGTTTCTTCTGCAGGAACAGGACATTTCTATACTACTGATAAAAATAAATCAACAACCCCAGATAAAATAGAAATTAAAAAATTTGATCCAGTAGCTAGGAAACGTGTAACTTATAAAGAAGAAAAAATTAAGTAATACCTGCTGCTTGTTTAATCAAGTTTCTTTTCAGCATTTTATTTTCAGAAGCTACTTTAAAAGCCATATTTCTAGTTAACTTCAACCAAGGGTTACTGCCTTCAAAGCCTTGTTTAAATAACTCCATTAGAGCTACCATTGCTAGATTAGGAGCCTTCCTTTGTTTTTCATAATCTCTTAAGATTTCTTTGGAACCTATATCTTTAGCTTTTCTTCTATATCCTGCAATTAATTTAAAGAGACAACTCACATCTGATAGTCCAGAATTTAATCCCTGCCCTGCCAAAGGATGAAAAGAGTGTGCAGCATCCCCCACCAGAACAGCCCTATTGGAGAAATAAGTTTTAGAATGAAGTTGATATAACGGAAAAGAATAGATGTCTCCTATTATTTCTATCTCCCCTAAAGTTGACTCTGTCTTTTCTTCTAGTTCCCTGGAGAAATCTTTTTTTGTAAATTTATCAATTTTCTCAGCATACTTATTATCTGCAGACCAAACCAAGGAAACATTTGCTTTTCCTGCCTTATCATAAGGCAATAAAGCGATAGGCCCCGTAGATGTAAAAACTTGCCAAGCTGTATTTAGGTGGGGCTTTTTAGTTTTTAGAGATGCTACAAATGCTTTTTGATCATAACTCCAAGTTCTTGTCTCTATATTTGTCTTATTCCTAATGAATGAGTTTGCCCCATCAGCACCCACAATTAATGCTGAAGTAACTTCCTTACCATCAGACAAAATAATGCTAGTTTTTGTATCATCAATTTTCAGAGAGCTGATTTCAGAATCTAAATAAAGTTCTATACCTTTAGATTTATGTATATATTTACTCAAAAAGCTCAGAACTAGGTTATTAGAAACAACATAACCCAAATTCTCTTCATTTACATGTTCAGATAGAAATTCTAAAGGGCTGCTTCCTGTCGAGTCCCAAACATAAATCCTATTAAAATTAGTTGTAGAATGATAAATATTACTCCACAAACCAAGTTCTTGGAATATTCCTACAGAAGAAAGGTTTAAAGCAACAGTTCTCCCTTCTAGTGCAGACTCTTTCCTTACTTTAAGAGGGTTATTTCGATCAACAACACCAACCTTCAGACCTTGATTGGATAACAGGCATGCCAAGGTACATCCAACCAAACCTGCTCCAATTATCGTAACATCAACATTCACGCTAGATTTTTAAATTTTCTATATCTTGGATTTCCTTAGGTGCATCATTGGTTAGTACCTCATTGCCTGAATTAGTTACAAGAAGATCATCTTCTATTCTTACTCCTATACCACGCCATTTCTCATCAACATCCTGTAAGGAATCTAAAATGTAAATCCCGGGTTCTATAGTTAAAACCATTCCAGGCTCTAGATCTCTCCACTTGCCGTCCTTTTTGTAATTTCCCACATCATGAACATCCATACCCAACCAATGGCCTATTCTGTGCATGTAAAACTTTGAATACTCATTATTCTCTATTGCTTTATCTAAACTAGTTTTAATAATCCCTAAATCTATTAATCCTTCGGTTATAACTTTTACTGAAACTTCTTGTGCTTTGTTCCAGGGGTTACCTGGTCTTATTTCAGCTGAAGCTTGTTTATATGCTTCAAGCACAATTTGGTAAATTTCTTTTTGGTTATCTGAGAATTTCTTTCCAACTGGAAAAGTCCTGGTTACATCTGAAGCATAGTGTTGGTATTCACATCCAGCATCAACTAAGACTAAATCGCCCTCATTTAATTCTGAGTTATTGTCATTGTAGTGCAATATGCAGGAGTTATTTCCGCCTCCTACAATAGAGTTGTATGCTGGAAATCTAGCCCCTCCATTAATAAAGCTATGCAGGTATTCACCCTCTAGTTGGTATTCATACATTCCTGGTGAAACGTTTTGTATAGCTCTAATATGTGCTTTACAAGTTATCTCACCTGCTTTCTTCATTATTGATATTTCTTCTTCAGTTTTTATAAGCCTCAATTCATCAATAATAGAATCAAGAGAAAAAAGATTTTGAGGCACTTCAGAACCTTGCCTTGTATTTGATCTAATAACTTCTAACCAATGATTCAAGTGAGAATTGATTCCATTAGGGGAAGCCATTGAATAATAAATATTCTTAGTTTCTTCTAAAAACCCAGGCATTAATTCATTCAAACTAGAAATACTATAAGCTTCATCTGCGCCTATATTTTTTACAGCTCCCTCTAGCCCTTCTCTAAAACCATCCCACTGTTCTCTTAAGGGATCTCTATCTCTACAAAAAATTATATACTTGGCTCCTTTAGAAGAAGGCCTTATGAGAATTACAGAGTCTGGTTCATTAAATCCTGATAAATAAAAGAAATTACTATCCTGCCTAAATGGGAAATCTGCATCAGAGTTTCTAGATTTAGTTGAAGATGAAGCGATTAGAATAGCAGAATCATCTAAAACTAGATCAGATATCTTATCTCTTCTTTTAGTAAAATCTATAAGGCTATTAGACATAATTATTTCCTCTTTTTTATCCTAACATGAGAAGTGGCTGGTAAGAAAAACTCTTGAGCTGTAAACTTAAATTTTTGTTGAGTGAATTATGTCAGATAAAGAATTCTTAAACTTAGAAACTGAAGTTAAAAATCTAATAACTATTAGTAAGCAACTAAAAGAGTCAAATCTAAATTTGTTAAAAAAGAATGAAGAGCTTTCAGCAAAACAAAAATTGCAAGCTCAAGTTCTAGAAACTTCTTCAAAAAAAATTGAAGAACTCCTAAGAAGACTTAAAAAGTCTTAAATATTTAAATGGATAAAAATATAACTAAAGTAAAGATTCTAGGCATGGAATATAAAATTTCCTGCCCTCCGGAGGACAGCGATCAAGTAAAAGAGGCAGCTAAATTTTTTGATAAGAAATTACGAGAAACCAGAGAAAATTCTAAAATAGATGAAACAAGAGCAGCAATAATTACAGGGCTTAATATAACAAATGATTACATCAAGAACCTCTCTTCTTCAAAGGAAGTAAAAGAATCAAAGACTGGAATAAAAAAACTTACTTCTCAAATAGAAAAACAGATTGAAACTTTGTCAAAATTGGACTATTGATACGCTATACTTAGCTTAGCTTCCTGGATTATTCGATAGCTGGTGAGATCCTCGAGCCGATATTGAATAATTAGGAGATTTCTGGAAATCCTGTTGAGCAAGCCTAAATTAGGAAGCCTGATGGATCAAAGAAATCACCGCCTTGAACCTTACGGTTCAGGGTTACATCAGTAACGATTTTCTGGGAAGCTTTTCCAGAATGAAGAATAAATCTGCCCTTAGAAAACAAAAAATCTTAGAAAGAAATCTTATATCTTTAAAAGATAGGGAAAAAGCTGAAGAAAAGATTTCTTCATTATTTTTCCATACCATCTCTAATATAGAATTGAGAAAAATATCTGTGTATTTTTCTTTAAAAAAAGAAGCTCCAACGAATAAAATTAGAGAGCATCTAGTTAGTTCTGATATTGACTGTTATTTACCAGTAATAAATAAAGACCTTAATACAAGAAAAATGAATTTTTCTAAACTAGAAGAAAGTACGTCTTTAAAAAGAAATTCATTTAATATTTTTGAACCCACAGAAGATAAATTAATTCAAACTGATGAATTAGATTTAATTCTCATCCCCTTAGTAGCTTTTGATGAGGAGGGTTTTAGGCTGGGGATGGGAAAAGGATATTATGACCACACTCTAAATGATGAAGGATTAAAAAGAAGCCCTATCCTTATTGGTATAGCATTTGATTCTCAAAAAGTTGAAACTTGTTTCCCAGAAGCCCATGACCTTAAAATGGACTTACTAATATCTCCTTCAAAAGTTTATAGGTTTTAATTTAAGCCAAAAAGGAAAGATAAGCAGAGTTACTAGTTTCACTCCAAAAAGGGAACCCTATTTTCTTCAGGTGCTTCTCGAGTAAATCTGCTTCTTGTAGATTGGCCTGAAAGCCCACTAAAACCCTTCCATATGCAGATCCTTGATTGCGATAATGAAAGAGAGTGATATTCCATTTATCTCCTAATTGATTTAAAAAATCCATCAAAGCTCCTGGCCTTTCAGGAAATTCAACTCTAAATATCTGTTCTCCATATTTAGTTAACTCTCTGGGCGCCCTTCCGCCTACCATGTGCTTTACATGAAGTTTTGCCATTTCATTACTAGATAGATCTTTAGGAAAATAGCCTTTATTTTGTAATTCTCTAATAAATAGATTTTTTTCTTTAACGCCTTCACTAACAGTACAAGCAACAAATATATTTGCCTGATCTTTTTCGTCTGCTCTATAGTTAAATTCAGTGATCATCTTTTTACCTAAGCTTCTACAGAACTTTCTAAAACTGCCCTTCTTTTCAGGAATGCGAACACTTAGTAAAACCTCTTTTTTCTCCCCCAGTTGAACTCTTTCTACAATATGAGAAAGCCTATCAAAATTTAGGTTGGCCCCAGAATTGATAGCAACCAAATTCTTATCTTTCCAACCTTTCTTCTTAGAAGTTTTCTTCAAACCAGCCAAAGATAATGCTCCTGCAGGTTCAGATATAGTTCTAGTTTCTTGAAAAATATCTTCTACTGCAGCACAAATCTCATCAACTGAAACAGTTACAACTTCATCAATCCATTCCTTTATTATTGGGTAAGTAATTTTTCCAACCTGCTTTACGGCTACTCCGTCTACAAAGAGTCCAACTTCTTTTAACTTAACTCTCTTGTTCGCCTTCATTGCAGCAAATAGTCCAGCTGCCTCCTCTGGTTCAACACCTATTATCTTTGTTCTTGGCTGAACGCACTTAATATAAGAACCAATACCAGCCAAAAGGCCTCCGCCACCAACTGGTACGAAAATAGCATCTATTTTATTTTTACTCTGATCCAAAATTTCTTTTCCTACAGTACCTTGGCCTGCTATAACTTCAGGGTCATCAAAGGGGTGAATAAAAACATAACCAGATTTCTTCGAGAAAGATACAGCGTGCTTATAAGCTTCATCATAAGTATCTCCGCTTAGAATAACTTGAGCTCCCATTTCCTTCACTGCCCTTACTTTAATAGAAGGAGTTGTAAGAGGCATAAAGATAGTAGCCTTAAGATGAAGTTTCCTCGAAGAATAAGCTACACCTTGCGCATGGTTTCCTGCAGAAGCTGCAATAACTCTCTTAATTTCCATTTTCTGTTTTAATTTAAATATTTTGTTGTAAGCTCCTCTTAATTTAAAAGAGAAGACGGCCTGGAGGTCTTCTCTTTTGAGAAATACATTGTTATATACTTCCTTAGAAAGATAACTAGCCTTGGTCAATGGTGAAATTTCAGCAACATCATATACATCGCTTGTATTTATCTTTTTAAAGATCCTTTTTGATTTAACTAGTTCCATTTTTTAACTCCCTATTTAAGGGGAGCGCTATTATACTTAGCAGTACTACTTTATCACTCAAAATTTATATTTTAATGGAACAAGACGTCAAAAAAAGAAAAGCGGCAGAAAGGGCCTATGAAATTATTGAACAAAAACTTTCAAAAGAGACTGTATTGGGCATAGGAACAGGGTCTACAACTAATTACTTCATAGACATCTTAAATAAAGAAAATATAGATATACATGGAATTGTCTCTAGTTCAAAGGAATCTACAAGAAGATTAGAAAAATCTGGTTTGAGGATACTTCACCTTAATGATGTTTATCATCTTGACTTTTATGTAGATGGTGCAGATGAATTCAATGACAGAAATGAATTAATAAAAGGAGGAGGGGGAGCTTTAACAAGAGAAAAGATATTAGCCAACTCATCCAAGTGTTTTATTTGCATAGTTGATGATATTAAATTTTCAAAAGTATTAGGAAATTTTCCTGTAGCGATTGAAGTTATAGAACTTGCAAGAAGTGCTATCTCAAGACAAATAATGAAACTAGGCGGAAAGCCTGTATATAGAGAAGATTTCCTTACTGATAACGGAAACCAAATTATAGATGTACATAATTTAGATTTAAAGGTTCCCCTTGAAGTTGAACAACAGATTAACGGCATCCCTGGGGTCGTAGAAAATGGGATATTTTCTAAAAGAAAAGCAGATATTATACTAAAGTCTTCAGAATTAGGTGTAGAAAATATAGCCCTTATATAAGTTATATAGATAGTAAGTACTTACTATTTTATATTATAAAAGTTCTTTTATTGAATCGGTAAGTAGAGATCCATCTGGCTCTATATCAGATCCAAAATGCTTAACCTCTCCATTTCTTGAGATTAAGTATTTATTAAAGTTCCATGAAGGCTCTTCACCAGTTGCGCTTATTAGTGACTGAAAGAAAGGATTAGCTTTATATGATCTCACGCCTAACTTTCCTCCATTAGTAACATGTGATCTTTTGAACATAGGAAAGTCAACTCTGTAAGTAGTGCGACAATACTCTTTTACTTGTTCTTCTTCAGTAAATTCTTGGAAAAAATCATTTGAAGGGAACCCCAAAACAACCAACCCAGCTTCTTTGTATTTATCATACAAGGCCTGTAAAGCATCGTATTGATATGTATACCCACACCTACTAGCAACATTTACAGCTAAAATAACTTTATTCTCATAATCACAAAGGTTCTGGACATCCTTAGAAGCCAAAACTCTGACATCATGATCTAGTAGATCAGAACAAGTAAAAATTAAATTAGTAAAACCAAGAAAAGTAATTAAGAATATTTTTTTCATATTTTTATAGTATCCATACTTTGGTATTGATATCAACCTTAGAATAAAGAGATATTACATCATCATTATACATTCTAATACAACCATCTGAAGCAGGTTTACCAATCAATCCTTCTTCAGCAGTTCCATGAATATAGATAAATCTTGATTTTGAGTCTACTCCAGGACCTAAATTAAAACCCTTTTCAGTTCCTGAAAGCCATAATATTCTAGAAGTAACTAGATCAAAATCTGTATCTATAGGCCTTTTTATAATATTAGCTATTGATCCTGTCCACTCCCTACCCTTTAAGATGGCTCCAAGAGGCAGATCATCACCTATTTTTTCAGCAATAACATGTCTACCTAGAGGCGTTTTAAAGCTGTTTACTTTAGAACCTGTACCATACGAAGAGGTTGATATGCTATAAGTATGTACAATATTTCCTTTATTTATTAAATAAAGCTTCTGACTAGACACTTTTACAACTATTAATTTATCTAAATTAGTATAATTAACTGAGTACTCTTCTAGCTCCTTAAAAAGAGTGTTTTTTCCTTTATTTACAGTGTTCATAGTACAAGAAGTTAGAAAAAATAAGATTAAGATAGATAAAAAAATCTTTATATTTATATAATAATGTTTCTTTAAAATTGTATATTTAAGATTTATGAACATTTGTTCTTTTAATGTAAAAAAGGTACATATAAGTAAGTAAAATTATAATATATATTATACTATTACCTACAATAGAAAAAGGTGTGTTTCCTTCATATAAATAAATCTTCCCCTTTAGCTCTTTTTGTTCGAAAATTCCTTGTCTTTTAAGTACTTCGCCCTTTCTACCAATAATTGCACTAACACCACTATTAGTAGCTCTAAGAAGAATCTTCTGATGCTCTAAAGCTCGTGTTTGTGCTATCTCCAGATGTTGTTCTGGCCCAAAAGATCTCCCAAACCAAGTATCATTGCTAATCGTAATTATTAGATTTGATGTCTTTGCTGTTTTTCTTATTAGATTATTAAAAGCTATCTCATAACAAATACTTGGAGAAACCCTTATATTGCCAGCTTTTAAGCTATTTATACTCTCACCAGGTAAAGTACTTATCATGTTTATGCCTAAAACATCCATTACACCACCTAAGTAATCTCTTAGAGGTACATATTCCCCAAAAGGCACTAAATGGACCTTGTCATAATGACTATTTAAAATGCCGAAGCCCTGAAATCTATTATATCTCTCTATTAAGTACTCATTTGTACTATCTTTAGCAATAATTCCGCTTATTAAAGACGCTTCCTTCTGTATGAGTTTAAAATTAATCTCTTTAATCCAGGGTGCTATTTCCGTTTTGTCGAAGATTATTGCGGTTTCAGGGAAGACTATTAGATCCCCTTGTTTTGAAATTGCTACTGCCTGCTCAATAAGTTTTTTTGTTTTGTTAAAACCATTTATGCTCCACTTATCTCTAAGACTAAGATTAGGTTGATAAAGAAAAGTATTAAGCTCCTCATCTTCAGAAGTCCAATTATATTTATTTAATGAGAAGGATGAGATTAAAAACAAAAGAAAGAGTAGGGTTGAATAAAATTCCAATCTTTTTCTTTGATTCATAATTGAAGTTAAACAACCAGCACTCATCAAAATTATTAATGAGCTTCCATAGGAACCTAGGATGGGTGTCCAACCGCCTAAGCTTGTTCCGCTTAAAGAGCTACCAACAATTAACCATGGAAACCCTGTAAAAAGATGACTTCTAACAATCTCTATTGATACCCATAAAATAGGAAAAAGAACAATGTAGTTCACATGAGTATCATTAGTTTTAAAAAAACTATATAAAAAAGTTAAGGCAGAAAAATATAAAGATAGAAAGGCAGCAAACAAGAAAGTAATAAGTAAAGACATTATTATACTTATGTCTCCGTGATAGTGAATGCTTACATACACCCATGATATTCCTACCGACCATAGCCCCAAGCCATAAAAGAATCCTAATAGATAGTGATTAGAATTATTTTTTTTATCCAATAAGAAAATAAATAGAGAAATAGATATTAATGTTATGGGATAAAGATCAAAGGGTGCAAAACCTAAAGGAAAAATTGAACCTAAGAGTAGGGCATAAACATAATTTCTCATTCAATAATAAAGATAATGTTTAGATGCATTAATGCAATAGATATAAATTACTTCAAGACTTTTATTTGCTTAATTCTCTTTTTACTTGTTGAAGCTATAACAAATCTAAGATCTCCTATTGAAATAGCATCATTTATTTTTGGGAATCTTGAAAAATGATGCATAACAATACCACCCAAGGTATCAAACTCACTGTCTTCTAATGAAGAGTCAAACTCTTCATTAAACTCTTTAATTGGAATGAGTGCTGAGACCAAGTGTTCATTATTAGATACTTGTTTAATCATTGTATCTTGTAAATCGTCGTGTTCATCTTCAATTTCACCCACTATTTCCTCCAGAACATCTTCTATAGTCACTAGACCTGTAATATCCCCATATTCATCAATAACTATAGCCATGTGATTTCTTTTTGCTCTAAATTCATCTAAAAGTATGTTTAACTTCTTTCCTTCAGGAACTAAAGATGCGGGTCTTATTAGACTTTTCAGATTTAAATTTTCACTATCTTCCTTGGAAAGAAGGGGAAGTAGATCTTTTGCTAAAAGCAAACCTTCAACTTCTTCTGTTTCACTATTAATTACGGGAAATCTTGAATGTCTTGATTTTATAATTCTAGGTAAAAAATCCTTAGAATCTTCATCAGAGCTAACAAAGACTATCTGGGGCCTGGGTATCATTATATCTCTAACCCGAGAAGTTGAAACCTTTAAGGCTCCCTCCATCATGCTTAGCGTTCCTTTTTCCAAAACTCCTCTATCGCTAGAATCCCTAATAGATCCAGCAATTTCTTGTTTATTTTGTGGTTTATAGGAAAAGTTTTGGTAAATTTTTCTTAACCTTTCTTGAACTTTTTTAGTTATACCCAGTCTTTGGGGTTCAATCTCACTACTTGGAGGTTCTTCGTTCATTAAGACCTTATTTTTTTAAACACGTTTATATGATAGTTCCAATTAGTAAGGATCAGCAATACCTATTTTCTTTAATAGACTTATTTCCATACCTTCCATAATAGAAGCTTCTTTTTTTGAATTATGTACAAAGCCTAAAAGATGTAAGATGCCATGAATGAATAAATGATAGAAATGATGAGTAATAAGCTTATTCTGCTCCATTGACTCCTGTCTTATAACATCCATACAAATTGCGATATCTCCTATTACTCTATCGTTTTCATCTTTTAGTTCTATATCAGGATCAAAAGCAAGGACGTTAGTTTCTCCCTTTTTTGACCCAAAGGAGTTATTGAGTCTTTTCATTTCCTCTTTGTCGGTGAATTTTAAGGAAATCAAAAGTCTAGCATCGTAATATTTAGAAGTATTTAATTCTTTATTCATAATTTTTAGACACTTCAATAAATCATCTTTATTTACTAATGAGCTATCTTCATTGCCTTCAATAAAAACATCATCCAGATAAAATGTCATTTTATTTTGAATTTTTCGTAAGCTTCTACTATTTTTTGTACCAATGGATGTCTTATTACGTCATTGGATGAAAATCTAATCAAGCCTACATCTTTAAGATCCTTCAATATATCAAGTGAACGGGTAAGACCACTTACATAGCCTGTTGGTAAATCAATTTGTGTTAAATCCCCTGTAACTACAACTTTAGAACCATAACCAAACCTTGTTAAAAACATCTTCATTTGCTCTTGAGTAGCATTTTGACCTTCATCAAGGATTATAAAAGACTGATTTAAAGTTCTTCCCCTCATAAAGGCTAATGGAGCAATCTCAATAACATTACTTTCAATATATTTATTTGTTTCATTGAAACCAAGAGTTTGAAATAGAGCATCATATAAAGGTCTTAAATAAGGATCTATTTTCTGACTTAGATCACCAGGAAGAAAACCCAACTTTTCTCCTGCTTCTACAGCCGGTCTAGTGAGGACTACTTTCTTTACCTTTCCTTCTATTAATTCATTAACAGCCATCGCTACAGCAAGATATGTTTTTCCGGTCCCTGCAGGACCTATTCCAAAAGTTAACTCCTTTGTCTTAATTAGCTTTAAAAAGTGTTTTTGGTTATCTCCCTTAGGCTTGACTACAGTCTTAGGTGTCTTGATAGAGAAGTCATCATTAATCGAGCTAGTTTCCTGGTGAACTCTAGTGCCATTATTCATAATTTCTGCTAAATATAAGTGTATCTCTTCAGGTTTAAAATCTATATTTCTTTCTAATTCTCCGTAAAGACTCTCAAGAATATTTTTTCCTAATGAAATAGTATCGGTTTCTCCCCTCACTTTAAAATTTGAGCCTCTATTGCTAATCTTTATTTGCAGAGACTTCTCTATTTGTTTTAAAGTTGAATTCGCTGGTCCACAAAGACGATTTAACCTGTCAGGATCTTCTGGTTCGAGAATAAACTTTACACTACTTTGCATTAAGACATCATTCCTCTAAGTGAATTAGGTTTCACTTCTACTATTCTTAAATCAATAAATTTTCCAACAAGATTTTTACCTTTTGAATTAAAGTTCACAACTCTATTATTTTCAGTTCTAGCCTGTAACTCTCCGGGGTCTCTCTTTGAAGTTCCTGTAACTAAACACCTTTCTTCTGTACCTACCATTCTTCGACTAATTCGGAAGGCATTTTTTGTTATCTGATCCTGTAATGCTTTCAGTCTTAACTTCTTTTCTTTTAGACTTACATCATCTGGTAAATCTTTTGCTGTTGTATTGGGTCTGGGGCTATAAATGAAACTAAAAGATTCATCAAAACCAACCTCAGTAACTAAACTGAGAGTTTTTTGGAAGTCCTCGCGTGTTTCTCCTGGGAATCCAACTATAAAGTCTGATGAAAGTGATATTCCAGGCCTTACAGCTCTCAGTTTATCTATAATTTCTAAATATTCCTTACGAGTATGCCTTCGCCTCATTGCCTTTAAAATACTATCTGATCCGCTTTGAACTGGAAGGTGGACATGGTTCACAAGTTGAGGAACTTCTTTATATATGTTTATTAGGTCTTCTCCAAATTCATAAGGGTGTGAAGTTGTATATCTTATTCGATCTATGCCTTTAATCTGAGAAGCAGACAGAATAAGTGTGGCTAAACCTTTTCCCTTTGTTTTGTCCTTGCCATCCCTATAAGAATTAACATTCTGTCCCAAAAATATTATTTCCCTTACTCCGGAACTTGCAAGCTGTCTCACTTCATTTATTACGTCATGTAAAGGTCTACTTATTTCATTACCTCTGGTGTGAGGAACTACACAAAAAGAGCAGTATTTATTGCATCCTTCCATAATTGAAACAAACGACGAGACACCATCATTTGATGGTTGAGGTAGAAAATCAAACTTTTCAGTTTTAGGAAAAGATGTATCAACTTGGTTTTGATTCTTATCTAGTGAAGATTGATACATAGAAGGAACTCTATGAACGGTTTGAGGTCCAAATACTAAATCAACAAAAGGAGCCCTTTTTATAATATTTTCTCCCTCTTGGCTTGCAACACAACCTCCCACGCCTATCTTTAAATCTTTATTTTTCTTCTTTAATTCCTTCCATCTGCCCAGTTCATGGAAAACTTTTTCTTGCGCCTTCTCTCTTATGGAGCATGTATTCAGAAGAATTAAATCAGCCTCTTCAGGGTTCTGAACTACTGAAAATTCATGACTTTCTTCTAAAATATCCTTCATACGACTTGAGTCGTATTCATTCATTTGACAACCGTGGGTCTTGATGTATAAATTTTTGCCCATACAATAAAATTATTAAAGGCGCGAATTGTAATGTCAAAAAAAGGAATCTACAAAATTCTATTTATTCAAACAGGTGAAATATACGAAATTTATGCTAAATCTATCTACCAAAGTGACATGTATGGATTTATAGAAGTAGAAGATTATTTGTTTGATCAAAACTCACAAATTGTTGTAGATCCCAGTGAAGAAAAACTAAAAACTGAATTCAAAGGTGTAAATAGAAGCTATATACCTATAAATGCCATCTTAAGAATTGATGAAGTTGACAAAAGAGGGAATGCAAAAATAACAAAAAATAAAACCGGGAATGTAATGCCATTGCCAACACCCATAATAGATAGTAGCCCTAAAAAAGATAGTTAGGATAAATTATAAGAAAAAGTTCTCTCTATAAACTTTTAGTTCATTAATTGATTCATATACATCCGAGAGAGCTCTATGATTATTGCTCTTTTCTAAATTCTTAGTAAATTCTGGCTTCCATCTTTTAATTAATTCCTTAATTGAACTTACATCAATATTTCTATAATGAAAGAAGCCAGCTAATTCAGGCATATATCTAACAAGAAACCTTCTATCATGATAAATGGTGTTACCGCATAAAGGAGAAGTTCCTTTTTCAGTATGATCTCTTAAAAAATTTAGGGTAGCTTTTTCTGCTTCTAATTCTGTAACTTCAGTAACCTTAAGACATTCTAAAAGACCTGAACTGCCATGCTGTTTCAGATTCCAATCATCCATTCCATCTATGAACTCTTGTGGTTGTTTAATTACTAGATTTGGTCCTTCAAAAACTTCTTCTAAATCACCGCTAGTCACCACAGTTGCTATCTCAATAATTCTTTCTGAATCAGGATCTAAACCGGTCATTTCTAGATCTAACCATATAAGAGGAGGGGAGTCTTTTTTGGTTTGCATAAATTTAAATTCTTTCTTAATCAAAGGTATCATAACTCACTGTGGGTTTTAAACAGAACTATAGAATAATTAAAAGGGTCATTTGCATTCTTTTTCTAATACCAGCAATCAGCGGTTGCTCGTTTGCCGGAAAAATTTGGTACGAAAGGCTTGATATATATTTAGCTAATTATTTCTTTAAATATGCAGAGTTCTCACCTGATCAGAAAGCGTATGTAAGGTATACAACAAAACAATATCAACAGTGGAATAAGAATTCAGAACTTCCTAAATATAAAAATTTAATTGTAGAGATTTCCCAATTAACGGGGAGAAGTATTTCAACCGAAGATGTAAAGAAAATATTTGATAAAGGTGAACTATTATTTCAAAACTCTAATAATTTTTTTACTCCTCATATAGTTAGCTTCTGTAAAACTCTAAGTGATGAACAAGTAGAAGAAATAAATTCCTTCTTTGAAAATAGAATAAATAATTGGAAAGAGTCAGAAAAAGAAAATAAGAAATTAAATCCAGGTGAGAGGGTAACATCCGGAACTAAACAATTAGCAAGATTCTTAGGAATTAAATTAAATCAAAGCCAAATACAGGAAATTAAAAAATTAGCTAAAAATATTGATTCTAATAATAACTCTTCCATTGATTCTCAAGATAAATGGAATAAAACTTTTATTACTATCCTAAGGGATAGGCAAAACAAAAATTTTGAAAATTATGCAAGAAACCATCTAACTAGTCTTTTAACAAGGGAGGCCGATAGAAAAGGAGAAGCTGCCTACCATGAAATTATAGTGGCAACCATTTCTTCATTAAATCAAAAACAAGAAATTAAATTTCAAAGAAGATTAAATTTAATCTCAAAATCTATAGATAAGTTAATTGAAAGTTAAAATAATATAGATATTTACTTCCAGTAGAATAAGCATCTCTAAGAAATGAGCACTAAAAACCCAAAGAAAAATACTCATTTTGGATTTCAGAAGATTGATTCTGAATCTAAATCAGAAAAGGTCAAAGAGGTCTTTGATAGTGTTGCTGAAGGTTATGACTTAATGAATGACCTTATGTCTTTCGGGATTCATAGGATTTGGAAACGTGTAGCTGTAGAAATGTCAGCTGTCAGAAAAGACTTTTCAGTCTTAGATTTGGCAGGAGGTACCGGCGATATGGTAAAGCTCATAGCTCCTAAGTTAGACAAAAAAGGGCTTATAGTCCTTTCCGATATAAATGAAAGAATGCTAATTTCAGGCAGAGATAGACTAACTGATCTAGGAATAAATAATTTTATTCCGATTCAAATAAATGCCGAACTTATTCCCTTCGATGATAACTCTTTTGATCTTGTTACTATTGCCTTTGGCCTAAGAAATGTGACTGATAAAAGAAAAGCTCTGACTTCAATATATAACTGCTTGAAACCAAATGGGAAACTAATAGTTCTTGAGTTTTCTAAACCTACCAATGAATTATTAAAAGAAGTTTATGATCTTTATTCTTTCGAAATTATTCCCAAACTGGGAGAAATAATTATAAGTTCAGAAGAAAGCTATCAATATTTAGCCGAATCAATAAGAATGCATCCAAATCAAGATGAACTCAAAGATTTATTTGAGGATTGTGGTTATAAAAACTGTGAATATGAAAACCTTACAAATGGCATAGTTGCTATTCACTCAGGGACTAAACCTAAAAATTAATGAAAGACACTATAAGACTAATTCAAATAATACATATTCTGGCAAAATCAAGAATAGATGTTCTATTTGGGGTTAAGAGAAAAGCAAAATTAAATCTACTTCTTATCTTAACCTATCCTTGGCGTATTTACTCATTGGATAAGCCTAGAGGGGAAAGGGTTAGAGAAGCTCTTGAAGAGGCTGGTACAATTTTTATCAAATTTGGTCAATTGCTCTCAACAAGACCTGACTTGATACCGATAGATATTGCTCAAAGTCTGAGTCAACTCCAAGACGATATTAAAGCTTTTCCAACTAAGCAAGCAAAAGAAATTATAGAAGATGAACTTAATTGTTCTATAGAAGAATTATTTACTGATTTTGATTCTGAGCCGTTAGCGGCAGCATCTATTGCTCAAGTCTATTCCGCAAAACTTAAGAAAAATGGCGAAGAAGTTGTTGTTAAGGTTATAAGACCTGAGATATATAAAGAAATAGATAGAGATATTTCTTTAATGAAGAAATTAGCAAAAAAAGCAGAGAATTATTCTTTAGATGCAAGAAGGTTAAGGCTTTCCGAGTTAGTAATTGAATACGAAGCAATTATCAAAACAGAGTTAGATATGCGCGTAGAAGCATCTAACATGAGGCAGACAAAAAGAAACTTCAAAGACAACGAATTACTCTATGTACCTAATGTATATTTAGATGTCTCTACTAAGAAAGTACTGGTTATGGAGAAGATTTCTGGTATTCCTATCGATGACATAGGTACCTTAAAAGAAAAAGAAATTGACTTGAGGCTTGTTTCAGAAAGGGGTGTAGAGATTTTTCTGAAGCAGGTTTTCGTTGATAATTTCTTTCATGCTGACATGCATCCAGGAAATATCTTTATTAGCCCTAGAGACCCTTCTAGCCCCTCATATATAGCTGTAGACTATGCCATAGTTGGCTCTCTTGATGAAGAAGAACAGTTCCAAATAGGAAGAATGTTACTATCAGTTATTAGTCGTAATTTTCTAGAAATCTCAAACATCTTAATAGACTCTGGTTGGGTAGATCCAAAAACTAAAGCTAATGAGCTTGAAAGAACAATAAGGTCAGCTTGCGAACCTATGTTTGAACAACCTTTAGAAAAGATTAAGTTTGGAGAATTGCTTTTATATATATTTGAATCTGCAAGAAGATTTAATTTACGAATGCAACCTTCCCTCATGTTGCTCCAAAAGACTTTAATAAATATTGAAGGACTGGGTAAGCAGATAAATCCAAAACTAGACTTTTGGTCTATTGCTAAACCCTTCCTTCAAGAATGGATTAAAGAAAGGTATAACCCAAAAAAATTGGAATCTTGGGCAAAGAAAAATGCGGGCTTATGGATAGAGAAAGCACGAAAACTTCCAGAAGTAGCAGAAAACGTTTTAGATCAGATCAATAAAATTGAAGATTACCAAAAAGAGAGTGAGGTCAGGCATAGAGAGCTAATAGATAGCTTGAATAAAGAAAGAAGAGGGAGGTTTTTACTTATTTTTCTTATTCTTTTAGTAATTCTATCTTCTTTCATGTTTTGGACTATAAGATAGACTATTACAATGAAAGAAAATGTTTTGGATAGACTTGATAAGGTCTTAAAAAAAAGAAAATCTGAGGATTCTAAAAATTCTTATGTAAAACAACTTTTTGATAAAGGCAGTATAGAAATCATCAAGAAAATTAGAGAAGAATGTGAGGAATTAATTGAAGCTGTAGAAGAAGTTAATTTTGATAAAAAAAATAAAATAATTCATGAAGCGACAGATTTATGTTTTCATATAATGGTTCTTCTTTCTAGTGAAGATATAACAAGTAAAGAGGTTTTAGCTGAATTAGAAGAAAGATTTGGGATTTCTGGTATAGAAGAAAAAAACCAGAGAAATAATTTATCAGGAGAATGAGATGGGTTTAGGTGGAATAAGTATTTGGCAATTATTGATTGTTTTGATCATTATATTGCTAATAGTTGGCCCTAAAAGACTTAAGAGTTTGGGTTCAGAAATGGGTAACTTCTTAAAAAATTTTAGAAAAGCTGTCGACGATAAACAAGAAGATAAAAAAGAATAAAAAAAACCTGAATGTTGGATATTGGTTTTCCTGAGCTCCTTTTAATTATACTTGTAAGTCTAATAGTTATTGGTCCTGAGAGGCTTCCTGAGCTCATTAAATCTTTTAGTAGGATCTATAGATATATTAAAGAATATATTAATAAAACAAAGACAGAAATTGAAAAAAACATCGGTATGGATTCTATTAGACAAGATCTTCATAACGAAAAGAAAATGAAAGATTTTAAAGATCAAGAAAGCCTTCAAGATTCAAAAAAATAGATGACTGAAAAAGAGTTGCCATTTTTAGAACATATAAAAGAACTTAGACTTAGATTGTTAAGATCTTTCATTGTGGTAATGCTTGTTTTCTTGCCCTTAATTTTCTTTTCAAGTGAAATTTACGAAATAGCCTCAAGCCCCTTACAGTCTTTAATGTCCAATAATAACTCTATGATAGCCACACAGGTTGCTTCTCCTTTTCTGTCTCCCTTAAAGCTTACATTCTATGTATCACTAATTGTTTCAATTCCATATTTCTTTACTGAAATGTGGAGATTTATAGCTCCTGGTTTGTTTGGTAGTGAAAAAAGACTTGGGTTAGGACTGCTTATATCAAGTATTCTTCTTTTTTATATAGGTATAATCTTTGCTTATTCTGTAGTTTTTCCACTGATATTTAGCTTCTTTATGTCTGTATCTCCTGAAGGGGTGAAAATAATGACAGATATTTCAAGTTACTTAGACTTCGTTATTACTATTTTTCTAGCTTTTGCCATTGCCTTTGAAATCCCTATATTTATATTTCTTCTAGCATGGACTGGAATAAGTTCTGTTGAAAATATGGGAGCTAAAAGACCTTATATAATTGTAGGTTGTTTTATTTTAGGGATGTTGTTGACGCCCCCTGATGTGATCTCTCAGACATTACTGGCTTTGCCAGCTTGGATATTATTTGAGATAGGGTTGTTGGTTAGTAGGATTTTCGTCAAAAGAGAAAAAAATTAAATTGTAAAAAGTTATTATTTTTAATTACTAAAGTAAAAAGTTACTGGCCCATCATTAACTAAGTTTACTCTCATATTTGCTCCGAAAACTCCCAAATCAAATTTATTAATATTTACTGCTTTAATCTCACCAGCTATGAAATTAAATAATTCCTCAGCTTTTTGCGGATTTGCAGCTTCTGAAAAGCTTGGTTTGTTACCCGTTTTTGTTTCCAAAACAAGTGTAACTTGGGGCACTAACAATATATCTCCATAAATATCCAAGATAGTTTTTTCCATCCTCCCTTCATTTTCACTAAACATCTTATAGTTGAGAAATTTTTGTATTAAAGAATTACAAGTCTGAGGAGTATCATCTTTTTCAAAGCCTACTAAAACTAAAGCTCCATTGCCTATACTTGAGACTTCTTTGTCGTCTATAAGAACTGAAGAACTTAAAACTCGTTGTGCAAGAAGTTTCAATTAATTAGATTATTTTTCTAATGCAGGGTCCCATTGACCCTGAGAAGCCTTTCTATTCATTAGAGCTCTGTGGGATAAAGCTATCTGAGCAGCTTGAACATTAGTCTTTTTTCCTAGCCAAGCTTTTAGGGCTGGCTGTTGTAAAGCACGACCGTAAGAAAAACTTAATTTCCAATTAAACCCTCCTATTTTGTTCATAGAATCCAGATGAGCCGTTGCGTCTACATCTGATTGACCTCCAGAGAGGAAAGTTATCCCTGGCAAATCCGAAGGGACATTATCTAAGAGGCAGCTTAAAGTTTTTTCTGCAACCTCTTCTACGCTCGCTTGTCTTTCTGCATCCTTTCCTGAAATAACCATACTTGGTTTTAAAAGAGTTCCCATGATATTAACTGCGTTCTTTTCTAGACAGTCAAAGAGAGTTTTTAAAGTCTTAGAAGTCACCTCTAAACATCTTTCTATGGTGTGATCACCATCCATAAGAACTTCAGGCTCTACAATGGGTACCATATTATTTTCTTGAACAATCTTAGCGTACTTAGCTAAGGCTTCCATATTCTGAAAAATACAACTCTCGCTAGGTATGCCATCTCCTATTTTTATAACAGCTCTCCATTTAGCAAATCTAGCTCCTAATTTTTCATACTCTCTGCACCTTTCATTCAACCCCTCTAACCCTTGAGTTACCGTCTCTTCAGGAGAATCGTCTATGGGTTTGAGACCTTTATCAACCTTTATACCTGGAAGGGCTCCTTGGGAAATTATGATATCTACCAATGAAGTTCCATCTTCAGACTTTTGGCGAATTGTTTCATCAAAAAGTATAACGCCCCCTATGTTGCCCTTCATGCCTTCAGATCTGAAGAGCATTTCTCTATAATCCCTTCTGTTTTCTTCTGTAGATTCAACCCCTATAGAATCAAACCTTTTGCTACATGTAGGATTACTCTCGTCCGCAGCCAAGATACCCTTACCCTCTGAAACTATATAATTTGCTATTTCTTCTAAGCTACTTATATTCATTTTAGTCCTCCTGTAGATTTTTTAAATTTATATTAATCTTGTTTAGGTATTTATCAAATATTCTTATTCTTTAAAGCCTCTAATGCAGGGAGACTCTTTCCTTCAATGTATTCTAAAAAAGCCCCTCCTGCTGTAGAGATATAATCAATGGAATCTAAAATACCCGCTTTAGAAGCTGCAGAAATAGTATCACCACCCCCGATAACACTATAAGCATCTGAATTGGCCACCATACTAGCAAGAGCTTTTGTCCCAAAAGAAAAATTATCTTCTTCAAATAAACCCATGGGACCGTTCCAGATAATAGTTGCCGCTTCATTGAAGAGGGTTTCTATAGAATTAAAAAAATTAGGTGATATATCGTAAATGGAATCATCTTTTGCAACAAAATCTATTTTCTTTTCTTTTGGAGTAGAATTTTGATCCTTTGCAACAATTACCTTGTCTGGAATTAGAACGTTCTCTATCTTTGATAAAAGCTCAGCTTCTTTATACATAGAAACTTCAGTTAGTGAGTTCCCAATTTCTTTACCTAGAGAACCCCAACAAGTATTAGCTATTCCACCTCCTAGAATCAAATGATCAGCTTTCTCAGATAAAGTATTAATAAGTGAAAGCTTTGAGGAAATCTTACTTCCACCCAACACAGCTAAAATAGGTCTTCTTGCATCTATTATTTTATCAAGGGCTTTCATTTCTTCTTGAATTAAAAGACCTGAGCAGGCATCATCTATTAAATCTGTTACGCCAACTGTTGATGCATGAGATCTATGGGAAGTCGCAAAAGCATCCATTACAAAGATATCTGCTAAAGAAGCTAATTGTTTTGAAAGGTTAAGGTCATTATTTTTCTCTCCTTTAAAGAAACGAATATTTTCTAAAATTAAGATCTCTTCATTACTACTGATTGCCTCGTCTATATTTTGAATCAGCTTTACTGGTCTACCCAACTCTTCTTCTAAAATCCTAGCTACAGGCTGTAAGCTAAACTCTTCTTGTATTATATTGTTTTCTTTAGGCCTACCGAGGTGGCTTAAAACTATTAACTTCGAACTCTTTTTAAGAATAAATTTTATAGTTGGAAGAGACCTGATAATTCTTTCTTTATTAGTAACTTTGCCTTCAGAAACAGGTACATTCATGTCTGCTCTCAGCAAAACTTTTTTATTGCCAAGGGAGCACTTAGAAAGGGGTTTGATTTTCATTGCTTACAATGAATTTATTATATTTAAGATATTTTTCGTGGTGAAACCAAAATGCCTTTGAAGATCATCTCCAGGTGCAGATTCACCAAAATCATTCATCCCAACTATTGCACCTTTCTTATCAACATATTTATTCCACCAGTCTGAATGTGAAGCCTCAATAGAAATTATGGGTATATCTTCTAATAAAACTTCTTTCTTATAATCTTCTTCCTGGGCATCAAATCTTTCCGTGCAAGGCATAGAAACTACTCTAATATTTTTTTCTCCTTTCAATTCTTCCTTAACTTCAATAGCAAGGCCTATTTCTGATCCAGTTGAAATAATTATAAGATCAGGCTTCTCTTCAGGTTCATATAATACATAGCCTCCTCTGTATATCTTATCAATCTGCTTAGCTGTTCTAGGCTGAGCTCTAAGGTTCTGTCTTGATAAGATAATTGCAGTAGGTTTATCTTGATTAAGAAGGGCTGCTTTCCACGTTGCAGCCGTCTCCACCGAATCGCATGGTCTCCATGTCTCAATATTGGGCATAGACCTTAAACTTGCTAAATGTTCAATAGGTTGATGAGTTGGGCCATCTTCTCCTACACCAATAGAATCATGAGAATAAACAAAGATAGAAGGAATTTTCATTAAAGCTGACATTCTCACTGCATTTTTTGCATAATCTAAGAAAGTAAGAAAAGTTCCAGCGTAAGGCTTAAGGCCTCCATGCAAAACCAGACCGTTTACAATAGCGCTCATAGCAAACTCTCTCACTCCATAATTAATATAATTTCCATCTTCTCTAGTGTCATCTATTTCTTTAGTTCCTTGCCACTTTGTATTATTTGAACCACTTAAATCTGCTGAACCTCCTAATAACTCAGGTAATAAGGGGCCTAGAAAATTCAAAACTAGTTCAGAAGATTTTCTAGTTGCAATATCTTCTTGCTTGATCTGTAAGTCACTTATAAATTGATCAAACTTTTCTTCAAAATTATTAAATAAATTCCCTGAGATGACTCTGTTCAGTTCATTAGAGAGTTCAGGATATGTGTTTTTGTATTGAGTAAATAGTTTGTTCCATTTTTTTTCTTTCTTTTCTCCTGTCTCTTTAGAATCCCATTCCTTATAGATCTCTTCTGGTATTTTAAAAGGAGGATAAGTCCATTTAAGTTTTTCTCTAACTTTTTCAGACTCTTCAAAGCCTAAAGCGCTTCCATGAGATGAGGCCGACCCTTCTTTGTTAGGTGAACCTTTTCCAATAATAGTTTTACAGTCGATTAAAGTAGGTTTCTCAGACTCTTGTTTAGCTTCTTCTATTGCTTTATTTATTTGATCTGGATCATGACCATCAACACCTGAAATTACCTGCCATCCATAAGATTCAAACCTTTTAGGGATGTCTTCTGTAAACCACCCTGAGACTTCTCCGTCTATAGAGATATTATTATTGTCATAAAAAACTATCAGCTTGCCTAGCCTAAGGGTTCCAGCTAAAGAACAGGCTTCATGAGAAATCCCTTCCATAAGACATCCATCGCCTGCAAAAACATAAGTCTTATGGTCTATGAGAGGTATATCTTCCTTATTAAATCTTCTCGAAAGAATTTTCTCTGCTATAGCCATTCCTACTCCATTTGCTAAACCTTGCCCTAAAGGGCCCGTAGTAGTCTCCACTCCAGGCGTTACTCCATACTCAGGATGGCCTGGTGTTTTTGAACCTAATTGTCTAAAGTTCTTTATTTCTTCTATTGAAAGTGCATAACCGGTCAAATGAAGTAATGAATAAATAAGCATAGAACCATGTCCATTAGACAGGATAAATCTATCTCTATTCACCCAATCAGGGTTTTTTGGATTGTGTTTTAAATGAAGCCTCCAGAGCACCTCTGCTATGTCAGCCATTCCCATTGGCATTCCTGGATGGCCGCAGCCAGCATTCTCAACAGCATCCATTGAGATAATCCTTATCGCATTTGCTAATTGAGTTGAATTTGCCATCAAAAAATAAAATGTCTAACTACTATTTTCTCTAATTCTTAAAAATGTGTATACATTTTATGTTCAAAAATTGGATAAAACCCATAAATAAAGGGTAGAATGCCGATCCTTTTGTATAAGGAGAGCAATTTTATGTCCGAATATAAAGTTTTTACTTCAGAATCAGTATCAGAAGGCCACCCAGATAAAATGGCTGACCAGATTTCAGATGCTGTTTTAGATTCAATGCTAAAGGAAGACCCTAACTCTAGAGTAGCCTGTGAAACCTTAGTAAAAGATAATCTGGTTGTATTAGCTGGAGAAATAACAAGCAAGGCAGACCCCGATCTAGAATCTGTTACAAGAAAAGTGATCTGCGATATTGGCTATGATGATATATCTGTAGGTTGCGATGGAAATACCTGTGAAATTGTTAATCAACTTGGGAAACAATCTCAAAATATTGCTCAAGGAGTAAATGAAGGCGAAGGGGAAGACAAAGAGCAAGGTGCTGGTGATCAAGGGCTTATGTTTGGCTATGCAACAAATGAAACAGAAGTTCTTATGCCCGCTCCGATTACTTATTCACATAGACTAGTTGAGCAACAAGCTTTTATAAGGAAATCGGGTAAACTCTCTTGGTTGAGACCAGATGCAAAAAGCCAAGTAAGTTTTGTGTATGGAGAAGATGGAAAACCCCAGTCTATATCTGCTGTTGTGCTCTCAACTCAGCATGATCCAGAAGTATCACAAGCAAACTTAAAAGAAGGTGTTATGGAAGAAATAATTAAACCTATTCTTCCCCAGAACTGGTTAAATAAAGACACAAAATTTTTTATTAATCCTACTGGTAAATTTGAAATTGGTGGTCCTGTTGGAGACTGTGGAGTAACTGGGAGAAAAATTATTGTTGATACCTATGGAGGAATGGCCCGTCATGGAGGTGGAGCCTTTTCAGGAAAAGATCCTTCTAAAGTTGATAGATCTGCTGCTTATGCTGGAAGATACGTAGCAAAAAATATAGTAGCAGCAGGACTTGCTGAAAAATGTGAAATTCAAGTCTCTTATGCTATAGGAGTAGCCGAGCCTACTTCAATAAGTGTTAATACTTTCGGAACTTCCAAAATAGATGAAGATAAAATATCTACTTTAATAAGAGAACATTTTGATCTCAGACCAAAACAATTAATAGAAATGTTAGATTTAAAGAGGCCTATTTATCAATCCACTGCTGCTTATGGTCACTTTGGAAGAGAGGAAGAAGCATTTACTTGGGAAAAAACAGATAAAGTGGAATCTCTAAAAAATTAATATAAAAAAGGAAAAGAAATGAGCAATCATGTAAAGCAAGATTATAAAGTGGCAGATATGTCACTTGCGGAATGGGGTAGGAAAGAAATTGTTATAGCTCAATCTGAAATGCCTGCTCTTATGAAATTAAGAGAAAGATACGCCTCAGAGAAGCCTCTAAAAGGTGCAAGAATTCTAGGCTGTATACATATGACAATACAAACTGCTGTACTCATAGAAACCTTAACGGCCTTAGGAGCAGAAGTTAGATGGTCAGGATGTAACATATTTTCTACTCAAGATCATGCAGCTGCTGCTATAGCAAATTCGGGGGTTCCTGTATTCGCATGGAAGGGTCAAACTGAAGAGGAATTTAATTGGTGCATAGAACAAACAATCTTAAAAAATGGTGAACCTTGGGATGCAAACATGATCTTAGATGATGGTGGAGATCTAACTGCTATGGCACATGATAAGTATCCTGAAATCCTAGATAAGGTTCACGGAATAACTGAAGAAACCACAACTGGAGTTGTTAGACTCAACGAGATGATAAAAGAAAATAGATTAAAAGTTCCTGCAATCAATGTAAATGATTCCGTCACTAAGTCCAAAAATGATAATAAGTATGGAACCAGGCATAGCTTAAATGATGGCATTAAGAGAGGAACAGATATGTTTCTAGCAGGAAGAAAAGCACTGGTTGTTGGATATGGAGATGTTGGTAAAGGTTCAGCCCAGAGTCTAAAGCAAGAGGGAATGGTGGTTAGGATAAGTGAAATTGATCCAATTTGTGCAATGCAGGCTTGTATGGATGGATATGAGGTAGTTTCTCCATACGAACGAGGAGACAATAAAGATAATTCTGAATCAATGAATCATGATTTATTGCAAGACACTGATTTAGTGGTAACCACTACTGGCAACTACAAAGTCTGTGATAAGCATATGTTAGCTGCGCTAAAAAAAGGTGCTGTAGTATGTAATATAGGTCATTTTGATACTGAAATTGATACTCAATTCATGAGAGACCAATGGGCTTGGGAAGAAGTGAAGCCTCAAGTACATAAAATTTTTAGAGATACAAAGGCAGGAGAAACTCCTAACCTAGAAAGCGATGATTATTTAATACTGCTTTCTGAAGGAAGGCTCGTAAACCTTGGTAATGCTACAGGACATCCTTCTAGAATCATGGATGGCTCCTTTGCGAATCAAGTTCTTGCTCAGATGTATTTATATGATAAAAAATTTGCTTCACTTAATGATGATGAAGCAAGAAAAGAACTTATAAAGGTCGAAGTTCTTCCAAAAAAACTAGATGAAGAAGTTGCAAGCTACATGGTAGAGGGCTTTGGTGGCACTTTAACAAAGCTATCTAAAGAGCAGGCGGATTACATTAATGTACCTACAGAAGGACCTTTTAAATCTGATATCTATAAATACTAATTCATTTAATTATCAAAAGTTTTCACTATTAACTGCTTTCAATTTTTCCTTTCTAAATCAGAAAAATGACAAATAAAAAAAAGAATACAGTTGTTAATCCATCCTGGGGAGGAAGGTTTGAGAATGCAGTTAATAGACTAGCGGTTAGCTACACTTCTTCTATTGATGTTGATAAGAGATTGTATGAACAAGATATATTGGGATCTTTGAAATACGCCCTAGCTCTAAAAGAGGCAAAAGTAATTAAGAATATTGATTATTTAAAGATTTCAAAGGGATTAAAAGCTATTCTAAAAGAAATTGAATCTGGAAGGTTCCAGTGGAAAGAAGAACTAGAAGATGTTCATATGAATATAGAAGATGCTCTCAAACGAAAAGCTGGAAATGCAGCAAAAAAGCTACATACTGGAAGGTCTAGAAATGATCAGGTTTCTACTGATTTAAGACTATTTGTACTTAAATCTATAGACGAAATAGGGGGGCTTATTTCTAGTGTTCAAACTACAATTTTGGGCAAAGCAAAGAAACATTACGCTGATTTAATGCCTGGGTTTACTCATCTGCAAGTTGCCCAACCTGTCACTTTTGGACACCATCTGATGGCTTGGTATGAAATGCTCAACAGAGATTTTGCTAGGCTTGAAGATACAAAAAAAAGGACTAGTATTATGCCCCTGGGGTCCGGGGCTTTATCGGGTAACAGATACAATATAGATAGACAGAAGTTAGCTAAAAGATTAAATTTTAATGGTATCTCAAATAACTCTATAGATGCTGTAAGTGATAGAGATTTTTCTATTGAACTTTTGTCTAATTTAAGTATTTTGGGAATACATCTTTCAAGAATTAATGAGGAACTAATTCTATGGTCCTCTTCTCAATTCAATTATGTAGAGCTACCTGATGAATTTTGTACAGGTTCTTCCATAATGCCTCAGAAAAAAAATCCAGATGTTTCTGAATTAATGAGGGGGGGTTCTTCTAGGACCATTTCCAATCTAATGGGCCTTCTTACTCTTATGAAGGGGTTGCCTTTAGCATATAACAGGGATATGCAAGAAGATAAAAATTTTGTTTTTGATAGTCTGGATTACTCAAAGTCTAGCCTGGAATTATTATCTTTAATGATTAAAAGAATGATTGTAAATACTAAAAAGATGAAAGAAGATTGCCAACTCGGTCAGTTAACTGCAACAGAATTAGCAGACTATTTAGTTCTTAAAGGCCTACCTTTTAGGAAAGCCCATGAAGTTGTAGGAAAAATAGTTGCTTTTGCTAATAAAAATCATATTCAAATTTTTGAAGTTGATTTAACAAAATTAAGAAAATTTTCTAAATTAATCTCTGAAGATGTATTTACTTTTATCAAACCTGAAGAGGCAATAAAAAATAAGAATTCTATTGGAGGTTCTGCACCAAGAGAAGTTTTAAAGCAAATAAAGAAAGCTGAGAAGCAGACAGCATCAAGGAAGTGAAATTGAGAAAGAGGTCGTTAAATATATCTATAGTTCTTTTAATTATATTAGCGACTTCTTTAGGTGCTTGTGGAAATAAAGGACCTCTAGAAATTCCAAAAGAAGAAATATATTTTTCTTATGAAAGGTATTAATGTTAGAGAGGGCGAACTTTTTATAGATGAAGTTCCGCTTAAAAGTATTGCAAGTGAATATGGAACACCTGCCTATGTTTACTCTTCTCATAAATTAAAAGAAAACTTAAACGCGTATCTTTCTTCTGTAAGAGATGAAGATAAAATTTGTTATTCAGTTAAATCCAACTCTAATATACACCTACTCTCTTATTTAGCTTCTCTAGGGTCTGGATTTGATGTTGTGTCGGGAAATGAACTTCTGAGATGTCTAGAAGCAGGAGCAGATACAGAAAATATTGTTTTTTCTGGGGTAGCAAAAACTGAAGAAGAAATAAGTCTTGCTATACAGAATAATATTTTCTCTATAAATATTGAATCTGAAGAAGAATTAGAAAGGATAATCAAGGTAGCTAAAAATTTAAAAAGAAAAGCTGAATGTATTATTAGAATCAATCCTGACATTACTCCAAAGTCTCATCCCTATATTCAAACGGGTCTTAGAACTTCTAAATTTGGAGTTTTAAAAGATAAAGTCGATTCATTGGCTAAAAGGGCTTCAGATTCTGGGTCGGTCAAGATAAAAGGCCTAGCTTGCCACATAGGATCTCAGATCTTTGATGAAAAATTAATTTTAGAAACCTTAGATTTCCTTATAAAAATATGTACCAGACTCAATAATAAAGAACAGAATCTAAAATACATAGACTTGGGAGGGGGTCTCGGGATATCTTATGATCAAGAAGAAGAAATCGAAATAAATAAGCTGCTAGATAAATGCATTGCCTTACTAAAACCGCTTAATCTTAATTTAATACTAGAGCCAGGGAGATCTATTTCTGGAAACGCAGGAGTCCTTATTTCTAAAATAGAGTACTTAAAGAAAACTTCAGAGCTAAACTTTGCCATCATTGATGCCGGTATGAATGATCTTTTAAGGCCTTCTCTTTATCAAGCTTGGCATAATATTTCTGTGGTCGAAAATAACAATGAAGAAAAACAAAATTATAAGATTGTAGGACCTGTATGCGAAAGCGGGGATGTTTTAGGTGAGCATAGGTCGCTTGCTCTAAGTGAAGACTCAATTGTAGCTATTTTGGATGTTGGTGCTTATGGGCATGTCATGTCTTCAAATTATAATAGTAGACTTAGGCCTCCTGAGGTCCTGATTAAGGGTTCAGAGACGAAACTAATTAGAAAAAGAGAGACTTTTAATGACATGTTAAGCGAAGAGAGAGATGTCTAATAAATTAGGATTAAAGCTTAATAAATTTTCTGGACTTGGTAATAAGATAGTTTTGGTGGACCTCATTAGGCAAGATCATCAAATAGATTCAAGACTAGTACTAAAATTATCAAAACAATATGCAATTGATTTTGATCAACTAATTTCTATTTTACCTCCTAGAAAAACTGACATGGATTTTAGTGCTGAGATATTTAATGCTGATGGAAGTAAAGCAAAAAATTGCATTAATGGGGCGAGATGTTTGGGTAAGTATATTTTTGATACACAACTTTCTGTAAAACCTAAATTATTCATTGAAACAGGAGAAAGTGATTGGATAATATCTCCTGTTAAAAAAAATATATATCGTGTCTTCCAAAAAAGACCTAATTTAAACCAAAGAGAGGTAATTCTCCCCAAGAAAAATCCTAAAGGCCTTTATGAACTTACATTATTTGATAAAAGCTTAGAAATTTCCTTTATAAATATTGGTAATCCTCATGCAGTAGTTTTTACTTCTAATATTAAGGAATTTAAATTAGATGAATGGGGTCAGCAACTTCAACAATCTAAATATTTTCCGAAAGGAGTAAACTTAGGAGTAGCTGAAAAGAAATCTAATTCAAAGTTATCTCTCAGGGTCTACGAGAGAGGTGTTGGGGAAACTTTATCATGCGGAAGTGGAGCTTGCGCTGCAGTTATTGCTGGTATAAAGCTTGGAATCTTAAAAGGCTCAATTCAAGTAGACTTTAAAGAAGGATCATTAAATATAAAATATAACGAATTTGAAGACTCTATTACAGTGGAAGGTTCGGCTAATTTTATTGAGGAGATGGAAATATGAGTATGAGAAAAAATAAAATATCTAACGAACAGATAGCAGAATATTTGATACTTAATCCAGATTTTTTTGATGAAAACCCCGAGGTTCTTAATTCTTTAAAAATTGTCCACGATTCAGGTGCTGCAGTGTCATTAATTGAGAAACAAGTAGAATATTTAAGATCAAATTATAATTCGACTACTGATAAGCTATTGAGTCTTTTGGAGAATGCAAAGAATAATGAAGATTTATTTTTTCTCACCCAGAAACTATTACTTTCTCTTATAGATGCAGAAAATATTAAAGAGATAATTAAGCTTATTGAAAGGGCATTTAAAAAAGACTTTGGAGCAAAAGAAAGTAGGTTAATTTTCTTTTCAAACACCTCAACAAATATACCTAAAGAAAGAACTGAAGACACTGACAAAGCGCTTAAGGTCTTAGGGGATAAGCTCAAATCTAAAAATTTATATTGTGGAGGTTTAGATAAAAAAGCAAAAGACTTCCTCTTTGGTAAAACTTCTAATTTAGTTGAGGTAGCACTGATACCTTTGAAGTGTAAGTCTGTTTCTGGTCTTATAGCATTAGGGTCTGAAAAAGAAGGTAAATATAATGCTAATAAGGATAGTATTTTTTTAGACTTCATAGCAAAAGTTACTACTAAAGTCATAGATAAAAAAAATGAATAAATGTTAGATCGACATCTTGAGCCATTTCTCTCTAACCTTAAGTCTGTTAGACAGCTATCACCACATACTATTAGCAACTACCAAAGAGATATATTTAAATTCTTTTCTTTTCTTAATCAAGAAAAGAGCTCTTGGGAGGTTGTTGATAAGCAGAGCATTAGGGAGTTTATTTCAAAGGAAAGGAGAAGAGGGTTAAGTCCAAGAAGCATACAAAGAGAACTTTCTTCAATTAGAGCTTTTTTTAATTATTTAATTGAAGAAGGTATCTTTGAAACAAATCCAGCAAATGAAGTTAACTCTCCAAAGTCGCCCCAACTTCTGCCAAAATCTCTGGACACAGACCTTATCCAAAAACTATTAGATTTTAAGCCAGAAACAGACTTGGAAGTAAGAGATAAATCAATTGCTGAACTTTTTTATTCTTCTGGTCTAAGATTATCTGAACTTTGCAATTTAGATTTAGAAAGCATTTCAATTAAAGAAAATTCTTGTCGCGTTATTGGAAAGGGCAAAAAAACAAGAGACTTACCTATAGGAAAAAAAGCTATTCAGGCTTTAAGGGATTGGCTGATTGTTAGAAAAAAATTGAACAAGAATGACTCTAAAGCTCTATTTCTAAACAATAAAGGTGAGAGGCTTTCAAATAGATCAGTTCAGTTAAGGCTTGAAAGGCTTTGTAAACAAAGGGGTCTTCCTTTAGTAAATCCGCATATGCTAAGACACTCTTTTGCAAGTCATGTTCTAGAGTCAAGTGGAGATCTTAGGGCAGTTCAAGAAATGTTGGGACACTCAGATATTGCCACTACACAAATATATACCAAATTAGATTTTCAACATCTTTCAAAAGTTTATGATAAAGCCCATCCAAGAGCTAAAGTAAAAAGTAAAAAATGAATATCAAGGCTATAACTTTTGATTTAGACGATACCCTTTGGCCTTTAATGCCTGTAATCCTTAAAGCTGAAAAAGATACCAATAAATGGTTAATTGAAAATTATCCTGGTATTGAAAATCTCCTAAAAAGTGATGAAGTAAAGGAAATCAGGGATAGTTTAATTTCTCAAGAAAATAAGTTGGTCTATCAGCTATCTAAACTTAGAGAATTAACTCTGGTAGAACTCGCCATAAGATCGGGTTATACAAAAAAAGAGTCTGAATCATTAGCTAAGGAGTCTTTTAATATTTTTTATGCAGGCAGAAATGATGTAACCCTCTATGAAGGAGTTGAAAAAGCCCTTGAATCTTTAAAACAAAAATATGTTCTTGGAGTGATTACGAACGGAAATGCAGATATAAAAGAAATTGGTATAGATCACTTCTTTGATTTTAATATATCTGCATCCAATATGAATGCAGGAAAGCCTGATCCAATAATCTTTGAAGAAGCATTAAAACAAACAAGCTTCAAGGCCAGAGAAATCTGTCATGTCGGAGATCATCCCGTAAATGATGTCCAGGGGAGTAATAATTTTGGAATGAAATCTATTTGGTTTAATGAAAAAGGCTTAGATTGGCCGCTTGAAGCGAAGACCGACTATGTGGAAGTAAGATCGTGGGCTGAATTAGAAAAAATAGTAGAAACCTTTTAATCTAGAGCGTCTAGCATGTATTTCACAGCAGCAGATAATTCTTCCTGAGAGCAATCCATACACATGCCCATAGGTGGCATTCCTCCTAAACCATTAGTTACTGTTTCTACTAAATGACCTAAATCTTCGTTTGCTCTTTCCCCCCAGCTTATCCTATCTCCAAACTTTGGAGCTCCAGCTAAACCTATTGCGTGGCAAGTCTTGCACGCAGAATCATATACTTCTTCACCAGTCCTAACTAAAGAAGTAGATGGGGAAATTGACGTGCTAGTACTGGCACATTCTTGACCCTCAACACAAACTTTTCCTACTTGAGATATTCTTTTTTCAACCGCTTTTTCTGCTTCTGAAGTAAAGGAATTCTGCACTAGTAAAACAAGTACCGGAATTAAAAAGAACTTAGCTTTATTCATTTAGACTGTTGTGCCTTGAAAAACGCCGCCATTATATAGGAATAACTAACTAAAGAGATATAGTTCTGTTGTCTTTTTTAAAGAGAAATTAATGGCTTTATAATCTAACTTAGGGCTAGTAGTTCAACTGGATAGAACATCTGCCTCCGGAGCAGAAGCCTGCAGGTTCAAGTCCTGCCTAGCCCACCAGTTGTTTCTATTTAGAAAAATTCAAATATCTGTTTTAATAAAGAGATGAAGAAGATTTTGTTTTTATTGATAATACCGTCTCTATCTGTATCTTTGTATGCCCATCAAGACACTGAGGTTAAAAAGTGCCTTGATATTTCTGAACCGGAAAAAAGGCTTTCGTGCTTTGATGCTTTGTTTCTAAATGTGCCCCAAGATGAACCAGAAAAGCTTACAGAGACTTTAGAACTAGAAAGCAATAAAAATATAAAGAAAGAAGATTTAAGTGATTTAGGTCAAGTAATCAAGCCCCAGAGAGAAACTGAAGAAATAATAGAAGACCAAAGGCAAGAAATAACTTCTCTTAAGAGAACAATTAAAGATATTTCAAATAATAAAGATAATATTGCTACTAATAGCTCTTCTTTCAATTCAGTAATTGTCTCAGTTGAATATAGGCAATCTAAATTTAGATTTAAACTTGATAATGGTCAAACTTGGCAACTAACTGATTCCGGGATTAGAGCTAGGCTAAAGAAAGGCCAAACTATAAAAATAGAACCTGGAGGAATGAGGTCCTTCTTTCTGGTTAACTCTAAGGGAAGGTTTAGGGCAAAACAGATTAAATAATTCAACTAAAGCTTAAATACTTAATATTTGACAGTTTTTTTACTTTATTTATTATGAAAGCGCTTAATTATTAAGGGGAGAAAAGATGACTCATGACATATTAATTAAAGGAGGTCAGGTAGTAGACGGAACAGGCTCTGAATCTAAATACGCTGATGTTGCCATTAAAGACGGAATTATTGCTGAAATTGGGAAAGTAGACGGACAGGCTGAATATGAAATAGATGCAGAAGGTCAGACAGTCACTCCTGGTTTCGTAGATATTCATACACATCTAGATGCTCAAATAGGTTGGGATCATGAACTAAGACCTGTTAGTCATCACGGTGTCACTTCGGTTCTTATGGGTAACTGTGGAGTTACCTTTGCACCCTGTAAACCTGAAGACAGAGAACTCATAGCCCATATGATGCAGACAGTGGAAGACATCCCTAAAGAGGCTATCCTTGGAGGTCTACCTTGGGACTGGGAAGATTACGGAGGATATCTAAATTCCATAGAAAAGTTTGACCTTGGAATTAATGTAGCCGGAATGGTGGGCCATACTGCAGTTAGATATTATGTAATGGGAGAAAGATCAGTAGAAGAACTGGCCACTGACGAAGAAATTAAAAGAATGGCAGAAATAGTTGGAGAATCAATGGATGGAGGGGCGGTTGGATTTTCAACAAATAGATACCCTCCTCATGTTGGTCCAGATGGAAGGTCGATTCCTGGTACCTATGCCGAAGCTAAAGAATTGTTAGAAATTGCTAAAGTAGTAGGTGAAAAAAGAGGTCTTATGCAAAACGTATTGGATTTTGGAGGGCAACCTGAATTCTCAGTTAAGCTACTTAAAGACCTTGCTAGTACTACAAGAGATCGAATACTTTTTAGTATGGGGACAGGTCCTGACTTAGAGTCAGGGAAAAGGGTTCGTGGTCTTCTTAAAGAACTTTGTAGTGAAGGTGGAGATATAACAGCAATTTCACAGCCTAGATCTTCTGGTTTTATGTTTGGACTGCAGTCCGGATTGCCGTTTTCTGGAGAAACCTGGGATCAGCTTAGGGCAATGGGTCTTAAAGGTAGGCTAGCAGCTATTAGGGATACAGAAACAAGAAATAAGCTAATTCAAGAAGCTTCAGCTAGTAAAGATCATCTTCCTTATCATTTGGTTTTCTGGTTAGGAGATGAAGAGACTCCTGATTATGCTGCAGGAGCAGAGAAGTGTGTAGCTGAAATGTCTAAAGAAAGAGGGATTCATCCTTCTGAGTTATTTTTAAATTTATCCGATGAATCTGATGGAAAGGCTCTATTTAACTATAGGATGTTTAATCAAAATCTAGAAGCCGCTGGCGAAATGTTCTTGAGTGACAGAATCTTTCCTGGTCTAGGCGATGCAGGTGCTCATGTCTCTCAAATCTGCGATGCAGGTTGGGCTACCTTTGTGCTTTCGCATTGGGTACGTAAAACCGGTCTTTATAGCCTGGAAGAGGGGGTGAGAAGAATTACCTCGGCTCCAGCTAGAATTATTGGACTAAAAGACAGGGGTACTCTAGAAGTTGGTAAAAAAGCGGATGTTAATGTTTTTGATGCAGACTCCGTAGCCGAACTCCAACCTGAAATCGTACATGATTTTCCAGGCGGAGCTCCAAGATATATCCAAGGATCAAAGGGTTATAAGGCGACAGTAGTTAACGGACAAATAAACTTTATCGACGGCAAGTTGACTGGAGCTTCTAACGGCGAAGTTTTGAGACATGGTGCGTAGAAAAAGAGAGGTTTAATTATGGAAGTTAAGAATGCTGTTATGCCCAATGATGAGCAGATGTCTGGCTTTCTTGAAGAGGATAAAGATCAACAAATTTTTATGGTCAACCTTCTTAAGTTTAAAGATAAAGCGGAATACCCAGATAAAAGAGAAACTGATCTAACTGGTGAAGAAGCTTATGCTATATATGGCCAAGAAGTAAGAAAACACCTTGAAAAGGTCGGAGGAAAGCCTATCTTTAGTGGAAAGGTATCGCGACTGATGCTAGGAGAGGTTGAAGATCTTTGGGATCTTATTGCAATTGCCACATATCCAAACCGAAAAGCTATGTTAGATATGATATCGGACCCTGAATACATTAAAAGCGCTCAGCATCGTGTTGCAGGTCTCGAAGGCCAACTTAATATAGAGACAAACTCTCCCTTAGATATTTAGAGAATTATTTTTCTATAAACTTAGCCCAAACATCGAACGGTTCTCTTTCAGTAACTAGGTTATTTACTGGAGCTGTATCATCAATATAACCTATGGCCATACCACAAAAAAGCATTAACTCTTCACCTGCTTCCACAAAACTAGAGACACTATTGGGTCTAGCTGACCATGCTTCTTGTGGGCAGGTATCTAAACCCTCCTCTTTTGCTAAAAGCATAAAGGATTGAAGAAACATGCCTAAATCTGACCACTGTGGAGGTCCCATTTGTCTATCTACATAACAAAAGAATCCTGCTGGTGCTCCAAAGAATTCGAAGTTTTTTAACATTTGTTTCATTCTGGCTTCTTTATCTTCTTTTCCTATGCCTAAAAGACCATACATATCTATGGCGACCTTCAGCCTTGCAGATTTATAAGGCTCCGTTAAATCCTTGGGGTAAATATCATAAGCAGGCGTTTCAGGTTCAGCCCACTCTGAAAGATGCTGTAAAAAAGCTTTCATAGTGCCATTATTAATGACAAAAATTCTCCAAGGTTGGAGGTTCCCACCAGAAGCAGCTCTTGCTGACTTCTCGAGTAAAGCTTGAATTAATTTATTATCTACTGGGGTGTCTAAAAATGCTCTAACAGACTTTCTTTGGGATATGGCATCAGAAACTTTCATTAATACTTAAGAAAGTTCTTCGTCAGCTCTCTGTTTAGCCCACTTGTAATTGGCTTTACCATTCGGGGCCCTCATAACTTCATCCACAAATAAAACCTGTTTAGGAAGTTTATAGCCGGCTAGATGATCTCGAGTAAAACTAATTAAATCTGACTCTTCGACAATATTATCTTCTTTAAAAGAAGCCAGGGCTACTACTCTTTGACCAAACCTATCATCCTCGACACCCACAACCAGACAATCGTAAATATCAGGATGGCGTTTTACTGCTTCTTCTACCTCTTCCGGGTAAACCTTTTCTCCAGCAGTGTTAATACAATTGCTGCCCCGACCAAGCAAGGTGATAGAGCCGTCAGCTTCAACTAAAGCATAGTCTCCTGGAAAGCTATACCTCACCCCATCTACTTCTTTAAAAGTTTCTGCAGATTTTTTTTCATCCTTGTAATAACCTTCTGGAACTAATCCACTAGTTCCAATCAGACCCATTTCCCCCGAACCAGGTTCAACAAGTTTCCCTTCATCTGTAATGACTATAACCCCAGGGTTTAGAGTAAATTTCGCAGTTGGAGCTGGATTCTCTCTTGAGGCAATAGAGCTACCCATTCCCCCCTCGGTTGATCCCATGGCATCAACCAAAAGCATTTCGTGGTGGGCAAGAAGACCTTCTTTTACCTCAGAACTCCACATAACTCCACTTGAAATCATCATGTTGACCGAACTAATGTCGTAAGGACTGCCTTCACTCTTTGCTTTATCTAAAGAATCCCTAATTGGTTTTGCAAAAGCATCCCCAACAATTACTAAATTATTAACTTTGTGTTTCTCGGTTTCCTTTAATAAATAATCTGGATCAAAGCCTAGCTGAGGAATGGTCACCACTGTGCCCCCAACGCTTAGAGGAATAAAAGCTCCAAGCCACATTCCGGTTCCATGCATTAAAGGACATGCAGGCAAACTTACAATTAAGTTATTAGACTTTTCTAGATCTTTAACTAAGCCCGGAACTATATCTAAGTTAAATCCATCAGTATTCTCTAATTCTTCTGGGGCTATAGGAAGTAATCCCCAGGCAGTTCCCGTTTTTAGCATTCCACTTACAAAGCCTTCATGCTTATACATGACTCCTTTGGGCATTCCTGTCGTACCACCTGTATAAAGCATATAAATATTTTCTCCTGACCTCACCAGCCTATCCATAGGATTGTTATTGGATATGGAATCTTCAAAATCAACTGAAAATTCAGGGAGTTCAGTAGTGCCATCACTAACCTGAATAAAGACTTTTACCTTTGGTAATTTTTCTTTTATGGATTCAATTTGGCTCGCATAACAGCCTTGATAAAAAACCGCTTCTGCATCTGCATTATCTAATAGGTAAACAAGTTCATCTTCTTTGTACCTGTAATTTACATTTATTGGAACACCTTTAATTTTAAAAATAGAGTATTGAGCTTCCAGATATTCATTAGAATTATGTAGATAAAGGCCTACCTTAGAGTTATCTCCTAAGCCATTTTTAGTTAGTAAAGATGCTAGTCTGGCAGCCCTTTCGTCATATTCTTTCCAAGTTCTTTCTATATTTCCGCAAATTAATGCTTTTCTATCAGGAATCACATCTGAGATGTTTTCCCATAAAGTTGCAAAGTGTGTCTCCATTCTTACTCCTTAAAAAATTGTTTTATTTAGGCATCCAATTTCCATGTGCTCCATAAGGTATTCTTTGAGGAGTATATATTTCTGCAACAGGAGGGGATTCAAAGTCCTTCGAATCTATTATTAATAGCTTTGATCTTTCAGTCTCTTCTTCATAAGCCAACATTAAGATCCATCCATCCTCTTCATCTGACTCTTTAGATTTTGGAGCAAATACTGGCTCTCCGCCTTTTATATTATTGCCTAAATTATGAGTAAATCTTTTGTTGTTAGCTAAATCATATTTATGTACATGATTCCCCAAAGTTAAAGATTCTGCATTAGTGTCTAAGGTCATACAGTAACCATAGTCAGTTTTTAAACCTATTCTTCTATCATCTACTCTGGGAAAATCACAAGCTGCATCGTCTATCTGCTCTTCTTTCACTTCGCCCAACTCTAAATCTATGGTCCACTTCCACAACCTTCCTATCGTTGTGTCTCCGCCATAAACTTCTTGGAAACCACCTACCATTGCTTCTTTTTGCTTGCAAACATAGAGAATTATTTTATTGCCTTCTTCATAAGAGTTGAGAGGATGAAATACATAACAGGGATCAATTTCAAACCATCTAACATCACTATTGGATCCATCTCTCGGCATAACACCTAATCTAGCTCCACATTCAGGCTTAAATCCAAAGGGCGAACCAGTTTCTACTGCTAGATTCATATCAGAGATTATTGGGAGATCCATAAAAACAACAAAATTCTCTGTCACATTCCAATCGTGCATCATTACCGCCCTTGGCAGTTCTATGGGTTCAGTTTGGATAAGGCTTCCTTTGGCATTAACACGATAATAAGTGAGATAGGGTTCAGCCATTAGAGAATAGGAAAAAAATAAGAGTTCTCCTGTCTTAGGGCATACCCTTGGATGAGCAGTCATGGCACCATTAAGTTTTCCTGAAAAGTCGTACACTCCTAGTGTTTCTAGATCCTCGTTAACTTCCCAAGGTAAATGGGCTTCTTCTAAAGCTAATAATTTACCAGCATGCTTAACAATATTAGTATTGGCTGGGGAGGCACTCAAGTCCCCAAAAGAACTAATAATATCTAAATCTTTTTCATAGTAGGGAGTTTTAACATATCTATTTTTATAATTGACCACACCATTTTCAAATTGGAACCCATGAAGCATTCCATTACCAAAAAACCAATGGTCACTATAGCCAGACCTAGGATTCATACCATTTCTGACATAAAGCCCGTTTAATCCTTCTGGAATCTTGCCCTTTACAGTTAGGTCTTTTGCTTCTAGTTCTTTTTCTACAGGACCCCAATTTCCTTGAAGATGCCAAGCATTTTTATCTACTGCATCAGTATCGAATAAACTTTGACTCATATATACCCCCTATCACGTTTATGAAGTGTAAGTTATAACAAAAATAAAATTTAACGCCACATATATTAATAATCTATCTTATCCTCTACAGCCTTACCTTGCTTGGGAATAAGTGCCGACCTTAAATAAGAAGCTACAATCACTTCATCTTGATTCTTGCCAGTAGTTTTGACAGTAACAATTCCATCATCTGGTCTAGACTTTGATTCTCTTTTATCCATAACTTCAGATTCTGCGTATAAAGTATCTCCAACATATAGAGGGTGAGGCAAAACAATGTCTGTCCACCCTAAGTTTGCAATAGCTTTTTGACTAACATCACTTACGCTCATTCCTACCATAAGCGCTATAGTGAATGGACTATTTACTAAAGTCTTACCAAATTCTGTCCCCCTCCCAAACTCTTCATCAAAATGGATTGGATGTTGATTCATTGTAAGTAAAGTAAACCAAGTATTGTCTGACTGAGTTATTGTTCGTCCCGGTCTGTGTTCATAAATATCTCCTATCTTAAAATCTTCATAATACCTCCCAAAGATTTCTCTATATCTTCCGGGTTCTATTTCTTTTATGTTCTTTACCATTAATTTACCTCTATCCCAAAAATTTATCTTTTTAAAACAACACCAGCCAAAAATAAGCGCTTCTTCATCAGCCTAATAACCGGTTCATCAACCATCTTACCATCTACAGATATGACCCCACCTTTGGAATTGTTATAAGCTTCTACTATGCTCTTTGCTTCTTCAACTTCCCGTTGGGTTGGTAAAAATCTTTCTCTAATTATCTTTGCTTGTTTTGGATGAATAGCAAACTTGCTATTAAATCCCATAGATTTAGCTTTCAAACTCTCTTCGGCCAATTGATCTTCCGAATTTATCTCCATAAATGGGCTATCAATTGTTAGCAAATCTTGTTTACTTGCTTCAATTATTATCATAGACCTGGCCATCAACAAAGCATCCCAGCTCATATCAGATCCCAGCTCAGCTGAAAGGTCTGCTCCGCCTAATGCAAGCCCAAAAACTTTTTTGTCTTTGGTTAACAAAGAAAGTCCTTCTAATGCCAATGGGGTTTCTATTAATAAAATAACTTTTGTTTCCTCTTTTAAACAAGAGAGTTCTTTGGGAGATTCTATTTTAGGAATTATTAACCCCAGAAAATTCTTGAAAGTATTTTGAAATAGAGCAATATCCTCTTCTCCATCACTAGATGAAAGGGGGTTAATTCTTATAAAGAAAGGTTTTTTAATCTCTTTTGTAGACAAGTAGTCAGCTAACCCCTTTCTAGTCTTGCTCTTTTCGCTAGTCGGAACTGAGTCCTCTAGATCAAGAATTAAGCCATCAGCCTCTGAGTTTTCAGCCTTGTTAATCCATTCCAATTGGTTGGAGGGAACAAAAAGAGGGCTAACAGGAAAAGTTGTCAAAATAATTTTTATTAAGAGTTAGGTAATAGTTGCCTCTCTTTCTTTATTAGAAAGTTAACAACATCAAGTATATCTTCTGTTCCTAAAGACCTATTAGCAGAGACCTTATATTTTCCATTAACAATTAATGTCGGAACTGCTGTTATAGACCACTGCCTCATCCTTTTATTTGCCTGATTAACTGAGTTTTCTACTCCAAATGATGTTGAAACAGAATTGTATCTTTCCTTATTAATGCCAAATCCTCTAAAAAAATATTCTAATTCTGAATTACCAGTCAAAAACCTTCTTTCTCTGTGAATTGCTGTAAACGCTGCAGGAGTTACCTTTTCTTCTATTCCTAACGCTTTGGCTGTATAAAAAAGCCTAGCATGGATCATTAAGGTTGGGTTCCAGGTTGCTGGCGATTTTTTAAAATAAACATCTTTTGCAAGTTGTTTTTCCCACTTATTTATATAAGACTCTAGAGCATGGCAATGATTACATCCATACCAAAAAACTTCAACTACCTCTATTTTAGAAGGGTCTCTAGTGGTTAGGGGGCTACTTAGAACCTCATAATGTTTGCCCTGAGAATA
>CETM01101306.1_pt1 | contig 41016 bp, 28 predicted proteins | sample 361451 | NCBI WGS metagenome assembly CETM01 (sample SAMEA2622690, study PRJEB7988) | marine metagenome | isolation source: saline water (ENVO:00002010), including
TTTCTTGGTGGTTTACAGAGCTATCAAAAATATGTCACGTCCATGTGATATTAGGAAACCATGACGGGCTTCTTAACAACAGAGGCCGCCAGGATGCAATTAGTCCAATCCTGTCAGCTCTGGATAATCAGAAGATTCATCTCTATAAGGAATCAGGTGTTTACCCTACGGGTGTAACAGGGTTTAACTGGTGCGTCTTCTCTTGCTTTGATGAAGAGGGGTGGGATAGGGTTATTCCTATTGAGGGTGAAATAAATATCGCCCTTTATCATGGCGGTGTATGGGGGTCAAAGACTGATATTGATTGGGAGATTGAGGGAGAGGTAGATCTTGAATTCTTTTTAAATTATGATTTTGCCCTTCTTGGTGACATTCACAAGACACAATTTCTAAATGATAAAAAGACAGTAGCCTATTGCGGCTCATCTATTCAACAAAATTATGGCGAAGACCCTGGAAAGGGATTTTTATTTTGGGATATTAGATCAAAAGATGATTTTGACGTTACATTCTATGAGATTCCTCATCACAAGCCTTTTGTCACAATTGACTGGTTGGGAAGTGTAGATTTAACACTTGCTTCAACAGGAAGCATAGCAGATGGATCAAGGTTTAGAATCAGGTCAGATAGAAAAATACATCAGACTGATATTACAACTCTCTATAGGCGCCTCAAGGATTCAAAGCGTGCAACAGAGATTGTTTTTAAAATTGATCAAGATGTAGATCCCGGAACAATAGATGCCGGAAGTGAGTCATTTTCAAAAAAGAACCTTAGAGACTTTAGTGTTCATCAAAAATTAATGAGAACATATTATGAAAATACAGAAATATCACCAGAAACTTGGTCTAAAATTGAAGAAAAGATTTCTAAATACATTGGAAATATTTCCAAAAAAGACTCTATTACTAGAAACACTAGATGGTCAATTAGAAAGCTAAGTTTTGATAACACATTCGGATATGGAAAGGGAAATTCTCTTAATTTTGACAAGCTTGGAGGAATTACTGGAATTTTTGGAAAGAACAGGCAGGGAAAATCATCCATAATTGGGTCTCTAATGTATTGCCTCTATAACACCACAGACAGAGGCGGGATTAAAAATATCCACATAATTAACACGAGAAAGAAGCACTGTAAGGCATCTGTTGAAATAGATGTTAATGGTGTCAAATACAGAATCGACAGAGGGACAGTTAAGCATCAAGCCAGAAAAGGACATGTATACGCAACGACAAACCTGGCAATATCAAAAATAGATGAATCAGGAAGTGTCATAGAAGATATGTCAGGTGAGCAAAGAAGGGATACAGAAAAAGTTGTTCAAAGCTTGATCGGAACATCAGATGATTTTTTACTAACTTCTCTATCTTCTCAGGGTGAAATGAATGCCTTTATTAAGGAAAAGGCTACTTCTAGAAAAAATATTTTAAATAAATTTTTAGATCTTGAAATCTTTGATCAGATGTTTGCAATGGCAAAAGATGACTCAGCAGAGATTAGATTAAGGGCTAAGAGCTTGCCCAAGATTGACTGGGAAGACGAGATTAAAAATCAAGAAAGGGAGATATTTGAAAAAAGAGAGAAGATATCTAAAGCTGAAGCCTTCCTAAACAAACTAAGGTCACAACACCAAAATCTAAAAATACAACTAGCAACATCGCCCGATAGAGATGTTGTTACCACTACCGACGTTTCTAATCAGAGAGATTTGATCTCAAGTGTTTTAGGCTCTCTAAAGTCTGCAAAGAATCTTTTGAAAGACCTTTCTTCTGAAGTTTCCGACTCTGAATTAAAAATTAATAAAATTAATACTGTAAGATCTCAATTTCCTCTTGAAGACATAAAGGAAAAGCTCTTAGAGCTCAGGCAGAATAAGACGGACTTGCTAAAGCTAGAGCACGAACTAGATAGACAAAAAACTGTTTTAAAAAATCAAGAAAGATCTATTAAGAAGCTTGAAGGAGTTCCGTGCGGTGATCAATTTCCTTCATGTAGATTTATTAAAGATTCTCATCGAAATAAGCTAAAAATAGAAGATCAAAAAGAGCTTATATCCCTGATTTCATCTCAAGCAAAGTCAGCTCGTCGAAGAATTAAGACGCTTGAGTCCGAAAACCTAGAAGAAAAAATTAATCGATATGATGATCTTATTAATAAAGAATCTGAGCTTAAGGTCAATATATCTTCAGTAAGAATAAAGATTCATGAGACAAATAGTGAGATTTTATCTCTTGAAAAAAAGTTAGACTCTGCAAGAGATGATCTTTCCAACATGGAGATACACGTTGTTGATGATGTTGATGATAGCGTTGCGATAAAGCTTAAGAAGAAAATTTCTGATATCTCTAGTAAGATAGTTCAAGCAGATGCTAGAAGACTAAGTCTTGTTGAGCAGATTGGAAAATGTGAGATGAGGCTAGCCAATCTTGTAGAGGAAAGAGATCTTTCTGTTCGAATATTCAATGAACTCGAAGTTTATGATCTCATTATGCAAGGAGTCTCCAAGCGCGGAATACCCAGGCTGATAATGAGGTCTCAGCTCCCCTATATTAATAGTGAAATTTCAAAAATACTTCAAGGGGTCATGGGCTTTACTGTTGAGCTAGAGGCAGACACTGATTCAAATTCAATGGATGTTTTTATTAACTACGGAGACTCTAAAAGAGTTATTGAGCTAGGATCTGGAATGGAAAAAATGATATCTTCTCTTGCAATTAGGGTTGCCTTGATTAATGTATCTTCTCTTCCAAAGCCTGATGTATTTATTATTGATGAGGGATTCGGTACACTAGATGAAAATAACGTTGCTTCATGCAACCTTCTTCTTGACTCAATGAGAAAGTGGTTTAAAAATATTTTAATAATCTCTCATGTTGACGGAGTCAAAGATGTTGTTGACAATGTTCTAGATATATCATCAAATGGAAAAAATGCCGAGCTCAAATATAACTAAAATATCAAGCGAAATCGTTCAAATTGAACATAGACTAGGGTTCACCATTGTCAAGCCCCTTCACGATAGCGGGGATGTTATTTCACTATTTTGTGATATTTGTGAGTTTGTTCTTGGAAGTGAAACGGACTTTATCTATTATAAAAAATATAAATGTTGCTTTTCGTGTGGGATAAAATGGGCTGATCTAAATCAAGATCTTTGGCATGAAGGTTGGAGGCCAGAAAAGGCCGATATAGAAAAAGAGATAGAAAGAAGATCCCATGAGCCAGTCTCTTTCTCTCTATAGAAATATATAGATGTAGGAGTATTTGTAATGTTAAGCTTTCGCGAAGTCAACGTACTTGGAAATATTTGTGATACAACTGTTGGAAAGTCTTCAACAGTTAGGTCTCCAACAATATCAATTAAAACCAGCCTTCAGGATGATAAATTTTCTGTAACGTATATAACAATTGTAAATTTGGCTTCTGTTTATGAAATGAGAGATCTTGCAAAAAGATATGAAGAAGAGTCAATTAAAATTATTAATGAATATATGAAAAATGTCAAGAGAGACTTTAGATCAGAAGCTGGTCGATCTCTAAAGGTTAAAGAGCTAAATTCATCCGACACGATGGATGTAATTACTGCTTCGGCTTTTTCTCCTAGAAGAAATGCATACTATAAGAGAACGACAACGTTTCGTATAGAATAATGGCGACCACAAACAAGTCCAGGCAAGTTAAGGAAATTATCAAGTGTGGAAAAGATCCTGTATATTTCTTTAACAAATATGTAAAAATCCAGCACCCAGTCCGGGGATTGATATCTTTTGACACATACCCGTTCCAGGACCAGTGTGTAGACGACTTTATTCAAAATAGGTTTTCTATAATAGTAAAGTCTAGACAGCTAGGTTTATCAACTCTTACAGCTGCCTATGCTGTCTGGCTGGCAATCTTTCAGAAAGATAAGAATATTCTTGTTATTGCAACAAAGCTAAGCGTTGCACAAAACTTTATTAAAAAAGTTAAAACAATGATAAGAAATCTTCCTCCCTGGCTTGTCCTACCGCAGATAGTGACAAATAATAAGCAGCTTTTGGAGTTTAGCCATGGTTCATCAATTAAGGCAATTCCCACTTCTGAAGATGCAGGTCGATCTGAAGCCCTATCTCTTCTAATTGTTGATGAAGCAGCTTTTGTGAGAAATTTTGATGAGCTTTGGATGGGGCTATATCCTACAATTTCAACAGGTGGCCGTGTTGTCATTCTATCAACTCCAAACGGTGTAGGTGGTCAATATCATGAACTATACACAAATGCTGAGGCGGGCTTAAATGAGTTTAAAGCAATAAGACTTCCCTGGGACGTACATCCAGAGCGAGATCAAGAATGGTTTGAGAAAGAGACAAGAAACTTTTCTGCTAGAAAGGTTGCTCAGGAGTACTTATGTGATTTTGCCTCTTCTGGTGAAACATTTCTCACAGATGATGATCTAAAGTATCTTCAGACCCAAATACAAAGCCCAGTTGACAGAGGTGGGAGAGATATGAATGTATGGATTTGGAAATACCCTCTGTCAGATCATAGATATATTCTATCTGCTGATGTTGCAAGAGGAGATTCTAAGGACTATTCTGCATTTCATATAATTGATGTAGATGTTGGTGAAGTAGTCGCAGAGTATAAGGGAAAAATACCTCCTGATGATTTTGCAGTTCTTATAAATGAGTTTGGATTAAAATACAATAAGGCAATAGTCTGCCCAGAGAACAATAGCTATGGATTTGCAACAATAATCAAGCTTAAAGATCTAAACTATCCAACTCTCTACTATAGAAGAAGAAAAGCTGTCTTAATTGGAGATTATATTCCTCCAGGAGATACTGAAATTGCAGGCTTTACAACTAGCGGAAAGACAAGAGGGTTGATTTTGACAAAGCTTGAGGAGGTTATTAGAAACAAGCAGATTACAATTCGATCTTCTAGATTTTATGAGGAGATGAAAACTTTTATCTGGAAGGGCAACAAGGCGCAGGCGATGCGCGGAAACTATAATGACGATCTAGTTATGAGTCTTGCAATAGGTCTTTGGCTTTATGACTCTGCCTCTGACCATAGTAGAAATTCCGCCGCCCTTAATAAGGCAATGCTAGAAGCAATGTCAGTAAAAAAGAATACTTTTGACATGCCAAGAGATATTCCTGGAGCTCTATCAGAGGGTAGGCCTTATAATCCAATTACAACAGACTCAGATAAAAAAAATCCCGGTCGATGGGAAGATCGCTGGGGAGAAAAAAACGTTATACCGCCTGAATATGACTGGGTGTATAAATAATTTATGTAGGATTGCTATTGATGTATAGTAGATCTGGAGAGTTTTATGGCAGAAAGTAATCGAGAAGGTCTCTTTAGAAGACTGACTAAGCTATTTAGAAGTGGACCGGTCGTTAAGCGAAGAATTAAGGCTTCTTCTGGAGATAGTCCGTCTTCTGCTTTTGATATATTCGGAAAGACTCAAAGTCACGTCTATAGCACAGCAATGAGTGCATATGGGACTTATGATAGAATGGCCAGATACTCAGACTTTAGTGAGATGGAATACACACCTGAGATCGCCAGTGCTCTTGATATCTATGCTGAAGAATCTGCCGCTACAGATGAAAACGGTCATGTTCTTCATGTTCACTCTGAGAATCCAAAAATTAAACAGCTCCTTGAGGATCTCTTTCTTGATACAATTAATATTGAATTTAACTTAACGTCTTGGGTTAGAAATCTTTGTAAATACGGAGACTTTTTTCTGTTTAATGACTTAAGCCCAGACCATGGCATTATAAATGTTCTCCCAATTCCCGTTAATGAGATAGAGAGGGAGGAGGGCTTCGACCCACAAGATCCGATGGCAGTTAGATATCGGTGGGTAACACAGGGGAATCAAGTCTTAGAGAACTGGCAAATAACTCATTTTCGCCTACTAGGGAATGATGCATTTTTGCCGTACGGCTCTTCTGTTCTCGAGTCTGCAAGAAGAATTTGGAGACAGCTAATTTTAGTTGAAGATGCAATGCTAGTCTATCGAGTCGTCAGGTCTCCGGAAAGACGAGTCTTTAAGATTGATGTTGGAAATGTACCTCCAGAAGATATTCCAAATTACATGGAGCAAGTTCAGTCGACACTAAAGAGAGCTCAGGTGGTTGACAAAAATACAGGAAGAGTTGACTTAAGATACAACCCGCTTTCTGTTGATGAAGACTATTATCTTCCTGTAAGGGGCTCTGAGTCAGGCACATCTATTGACACTCTTGCTGGAGGTCAAAATGCTACTGCCATTGAAGATGTTGAGTACATTCAAAAGAAGCTATTTGCAGCACTTAAGATACCTAAGGCATATCTTGGATATGATGAAGGCTTAGGCGCCAAGGCGACACTGGCACAGGAAGACATAAGGTTTTCTCGTGCAATTAATAAGATTCAAAGAACTCTAATCTCAGAATTAAATAAAATTGCCATCATACACCTTTATTCATATGGCTTCGAAGGAGAAGATCTTCTCGATTTTAGCTTACAACTTTCCAATCCCTCAACTGTTGCTCAGCAGCAAAAGCTAGAGCTTTTTAGGTCTAGGTTTGAGATTGCAGGCGGAGCACCTGAGGGAATGGTCGATAGAAACTTTTTAAGAAAGACAATTCTAGGCCTTACTGATAAGCAGATAGAGGAAATAGAGAAAGGAAAGCTTGAAGATAAGCTTATAGATCTTAAAATTGAAGAAGCCAAGCTTCCTGAAGGCGGTGAGGCAGGTGGAGATGAAGGGGGAGCCCCTGAAGATGACATGGGTCCTGAGGAAGAGATGGCTGGTGATAATAGAAACACCAACAATCTTCCTATCATTTCAACAGAGGTTTCTCCATATTCAACACCTGTATCTGAATCTGATGATGATTTTGACAACATAGTAAAGTTTAAGCTTAATGATGAATCTGCACCGATTAGGGCAGCAGATAAGATTAAAAAATATTCAGCTATACTTTCTGAGGGCTCTTCTGAGGGTGATGACTGCGATGAAGAAGAGGACGAAGAGTCTTATGAATATTCTCCAGAAGAACGAGAGAGAAGAAATAGAAATAGAAGAGTTAAAAATACTGTAACTGCTATGGGAGATCGAGGTCTCTTTCCTGATCTTTCAAAAATGACATCAATTGACACAAAAAGAGGGTCTAACACAGGTGATCCTTTCGGGATGCAGGCACACAGAAGAGATTTTTTAATAGACCCAAACCCGTTAAGTGAAGATCTTTCCAACAAAAATGAAGATGATCAAGGTGATTTCTTTGAAAATTTTATTAATAGAAAGATAACGCAGCAGTCAAGAATGACATCAGATATAAGTTCTACTTTGAAATCCCTTGAGAGTAGAATAAATATTTCTAACAGTAGCATTCTTGCTGAGTCAATAGAAGAAGATGAAGAGATAGATTAGATGAAAAGTTCTCACAATAAAAAAAGAAACGTTGGAGTAATATATGAACTCCTACTAAGATATGTTTCTGATCGTCTTGTCTCTGGAAATAACAGTGATGCTCAGGTCGGTTTAAATATTATTGAAAAATATTTTAACGAAGGAACAGAGCTCTATAAAGAGTTTAGGCTTTTTAATGCACTTGCAAAGTCAACTGTAAGCACAACAACTGTGGCAGCAGCAATTCTAACAGAGGCAAAGGGTGCTGCCAGAAGATGCAATTCTGGCCTCTTGGATATTGAGAAATCAGGCTTAATTAGAGAGATCAACTATAATATTGATGATAAAGAATTTTATCACAGAAGAATCCCAGACTATAAGATGTATGCAACCATTCAGACTCTCTTAAATGAATGGAGGCGAGGTGATTTATCAAATCTTTCCATGGTTGCTGTATATGAATCTAGAGTAGTTGAAAATCTTCTTGAGGAAAATAAGGACAAAGATCCAAGCGACTATGTAGATCCAAACATTGACAACCTTGTTGTTAAGATTATGACAGAGAAGTTTAATAAAAAGTATCGAGAAAAGCTTAATGAAGAACAGAAAGATATTATTAAAACTTACGTATTTTCAATGTCAAATGACAATGGTGTAACAATAAGAGAAAGACTTACTCGAGTAAAGACAGATACGATCAGCCAGCTAGATGAACTTCGTGGGACATCCAGCAGCGCTGTCATCTTGGAAAAAATAAGCGATGTAAAGAAAAATATTCTAGAGGCTAAGATGGATACAATTGATGATTCTTGTATATCTAGATTTCTTCTAATATCTAAGCTCAAGTTTGAGCTTATGGAGTAGTGATGGGTAGTGAAGATAAGTTGAAGCTATTGACCGAATGGATGCCTCTTACCTATAGTGCTGAGACGATTAAGGAGGACATGCAGAGGAATGGAGGAAAGATTCTCCTAAAGGGTGTTCTTCAAAAGTCTGACACCTTAAATCAAAATGGTAGAGTATATCCAAGATCTATTTTGGAAAGAGAGATAAGAAATTATCAAAAGTTTATTCGAGAGAATAGAGCCTTAGGAGAGTGTGATCATCCTGATAGCTCTGTGGTTGAGCTTAAGAATGCATCTCATATTGTAAGAGAGGCGTATATGAAGGATGATGTTTGCTATGGGACAGTTGAACTGCTCGACACCCCTAGTGGAAAAATCTTACAAAGCCTTGTCCAGTCTGGAGTGACGCTGGGGATATCTTCAAGAGGTGTCGGAACCACAAGAAATCAAGGAGAGGCACAGGTTGTTCAAGATGATTTTCAGCTAATATGTTTCGACATGGTTTCAGAACCCTCTACTCCGGGAGCATTTATGATGAATGAGGGAAGAGAGGTAAAAAGAGGTGATCTTGATAAAGTTTTTACCAAGAGCGACAGAGTCGATAGAATATTTAATGAAATACTTTCATGGAGAGATGAATAATGGGACAATATTGGCCTAAAGCTGCTGGACCCAACTTTGTTCCAGCATATCAGATATCGGGGGTACCCTTTGTTTTTACCACCTTAAGTCTAGCTGCATCCAATGGCACACCTTTGGAGATTAAATTTCCCGCTGTCACACGGTGGATAATGATATCTGCCAAGGACGCTGCAGCCAATGCTGTTAGGATTGGGTTTAGTGTAAACGGAGTCAAGGCAAATCCATCTGCTGCTAAATATTACTATCTCCTACAGCTTCAGGAAGATGGAAAGACTGGAAGCAGATTTACAGCCTCTACAGGTCGTATGGAGATAAGAACCAAGTCTCTATTTCTCATAGCCAACGAAACAAATACTATTGACGAAGTGTCGATTGTAGCTGGATTGACTCAGATAGATGAGTTTCCCGTTCTTACTGGAAGTAATGGGTTTACTGGAGTTGGATAATGGCAAAGCTTTCTAGAACAGAGCTTAAGGGAATAGTAAAGGAGTGCCTTGTTGAGATTCTTAATGAGGGAATGATGGCAACTGATCACAGCAGCCAGATGAATCTGACAGAATCCAAGTCACGAAGTGTTAACAGAGATTTTTCATCGACGCACAGCGGTATGGTCAAATCTCCTTCAAAAGCTAGACAGCCTACCTCTCCTCGGAGATCTGCTCTTGACTCTATAACGTATGGAATTGATCAAAAGAAACCTGTTAATGAAAATTTTGACAATAATGTTAACAGTGCTGTTAATGTCCTAACAAGTGATCCTACAATGCAATCGATATTTCAGGATACTGCAAGGACGACTTTACAAAATCAAACACAGGCAACCATGTCAGAAAGCTCTCGTACATCACATGAAGCTGCCATTATGACCCAGGGAGATGCAGCTGCTAGAAAAGCTGCTGCTTCTGATCCAATGAATATGTTCTCAGGAGCTTCAGATAAGTGGGCTGCTCTGGCATTTTCTCAAACTCCTAGCAAGTAGATTGAACATTTTTAATATTGGATAATATGTATACTTGTAGTTCACACTCACTACAGGAGAATTTAATGTCTGATGTTAAAAAACTTACTACTTCTCGTCTAAAACAGCTTGTCATGGAAGAGAAGAGGAAGCTCAATGTGAGTGCAGATGAAGTCGATGCTAAAGATATGGCAAATACCTTGGCTAAAAATGTTGACTATCTAAAGGCACTCAAGATTCACGAGGCTAGGCTTACAAGCAAGCTTAAAAAAGTCATAAAAGAAAAAAATAGAGTTAAGAAGAAAATCATAGGAGATCTCTAATATGCCTACCCACAAGCAGGCTACTGTTACCTCCTTTGGTCCGGCCGGTGAAGGCGGAATGGGAAGCAGAAAGCAGTCAAACTTAAATGCCCTCTTTCCCTCATCACCAATGTATACGGGCGATTATAATGAAGAGTCAGTTCTTAATATTGGAATTTCTGCGCTCAATGGTGCAGGCGGTTCCGGCGACAGCACTTCAGGAGTTTCAAAAGGCGTTGTAAATGATGGCGGCCATACCTTTGGAACTTTTAGCTTAAACTATGACAGTGCACCCGATCAGGGAGATGTTAAGACTGGCGGAGGTGGCTTGCCTGCCTCTCCCTATATGCCCAATCCCACATCGCCCGGTCCTGGAAGTATCTTTCCAAACGATCAAGATGAGTTTACAGGTGAGCTTCCTGATCCAGGCGTTGAATTTGGATCCGGGCTTGGCGGTCTCACAAGCCCATCTTCGACTGCTAAGGGAATCTCAAGTCAAACTCTCGGGTCGTATATCTCTGGAAGGTCTTACGAGGGCTCTGACGGGCAGGTGTAGTTTTGCGTCGCAGGCGTTCACAGGATAGTTTGTCTCTTTTACTGGAAATAAAGGGCCCTCCTGCTACAGCGTATACGCCCTATGATGACAGAAAAGGTTCTGGATATGGAACAACAGATCCGCAATTTGATATTACTTATCAAAAAGGTTCACAGTATCCATACACTGAGCCCCCAGACGATCTAGATGACGTCGATTCACCGTTTGAAGAAGAGCCTGATAGCCTGGATAGATTTGTTAGAATGGTCAATCTAGGTGTGTTTAGAAATGACCCGTCTAGGCGACAAGATAGGGCATCATTTGTATCAAATCAAAGAATTAGAATTCCTGAGTCTGGAATTGCTATGAGAAAGGGTGACAGCCTACACGGTACAATTTCACCCATTCCAAAGAAAACGCTGTATAAATCATTCGACGGTCCTGCAGTCGGAGGATCTTCTTCAAACACAGCGTTTAATCCTGGTACTTATAAAAGAACCGGAACGCAGTTCGGAACATCAAGAGCCCCTAAGTGGCTAGGGTCCGAAGAGGATGACCCGAGTGAGGACATGTCTGCATATACTCTGGAGGATATCCTCCATCCAGATGTTAAGGCGGTTGCAAGAGCCCAGGTATCAGCAAGAAAATCAAAAAGAAAGGGTCAAAAATAAACTTAAGTTGAATTGTCTTTGTAGTTTATAACTGTGTGAAATAATTAAACATGTTGAGGAGCAAAAATGTCTAATACACTGTATGATGAAGCAATTGCTGACGCAAGACTTCTGAGAGAGGTTGCAGAGAAAAATGCAAAGCAAGCTATCATTGAATCTGTGACTCCAAAAATTAGAAAGTTTATAGAAGATCAGCTAATTAAAGAGCACTTGCAAAATGATGATCAAGATTTAGAAGATTCTAAAACTAGAAGTCACAGTCGAGAAGACGTTATTCTTGATGAGTCTGCGCTGGGTGCACTTATGGCATTAGTGGAGTCTAATAATACGTCATATCGAAATGCTTTTCAAGAATCAGCTTCAATGTTAAGCAATAAAGACCATAATAAACTTTTAGAAATAACTAGAAAGCTCAAAGAAGATGCAGGAACTTTATCTTCTGATGACATAGTTATAGGACAGGAATTAAATTCTATTAATATTAAGGAGAATTCTAACATGTCGAGAAACAGCGAGACACTTTATGAAGTCGATCTCAGAGACATCGTAAACAGCCTTCATGAGGGAAGAGATGATGATAGCAAGGATGCCCATGAAGGTGGCGATCCAGGTGAGGAGGCTGATCTAAAGGAGCTCTGGGCTCTTCTTGAACAGGATGAGGAGCCCCCTCTTGACGCTATGCCGCCAGAGGATGAAGCTCCAATGGATGATCTTGCTCCTGCCGAGGATGAAGGACCTGAGCTTCCTCCAGATATTGACGCCGCTATCGGCGATCTTGAGCTAGCTATTGCTGATGCCCTAGAGGGTGGAGCTGCACCTGAGGATGCGGAGGCGCTTCCCGCTGACGTTGGAGGCGAAGAAGAACCAGAAGCCCTTGAAGAGATGGTTGATGTTGATCTCAATATGCTTAGAACAGAAATTAGAAGAATGAGACGTCTCTCTGAGGGCGGCGAAGAAGGTGGTGACAGCTCTGTCGAAGAGATGTATCATGAGGCTGATGAAGATGATGATGCCCCACCAGAAAAGCCCAAGGCAGAAGGGGAGAAGGGAGACGTCCAGACAGAGAATCGTAAACTACGTAGAGCAGTCTTAAATCATGGCCGGAATAATCGAGTCATGCGCTCTAAGCTCGATGAATACAGAAGCGCAGTTGAATCGCTTCGTGAGCAACTAACAGAAATGAACCTATTCAATGCGAAGCTGCTTTATGTTAATAAGATGCTTCAGAATAGAGACGTTTCTTCGACACAGCGTCGATCCATAATTGAAGCTCTAGATAGTGCTCGTAGTCTTAGAGAGGTAAAGCTCCTCTATAAGAGCCTTACAGAGTCTATCCAGAAGAGAAAGAATGGAAGAACGCTAAATGAATCTGCGGTCCGGAGAAATCTAGGCTCTGCATCTCGACCCACAGGACGGTCATCAGCTGGTAGTAATGAATCATCTGAGATCAACCGATGGGCGGTGCTCGCAGGAATTAATAACAAGTAAATTCATCAAACTTAGGAGTAAATTAAGATGAGTAAATCCTTTACGTTAAATCAGCTAACAGAAGGCATTCGCCAGCGTCACCTCGGTACGCAGAATAGGCGCCTTGTGGAGAAGTGGTCCCGCACCGGTCTCCTGAGAGGTCTTGACGGTCAAAACCGTGAGACAATGGCTAGCCTTCTTGAGAATCAGGCTGCACAGCTTCTTAGAGAGGCTAATTCAATCGGTACAGGCGCAGGAGCTGGAACAGCTTCAGGTGACCTTAACGGTTTCACAAACATTGCATTCCCAATCGTTCGTCGTGTTTTCGGCGGCCTTGTTGCGAATGAGCTAGTTTCAATCCAGCCCATGAGCCTTCCTTCCGGACTGCTCTTCTATCTGGATTACACCTACGGAACACGCCGTGGTGGTGATGCTAACATCAAGACAGGCGCTGCTGGAGTAGCTGGTGCTGAGACCTATGATGTCGGTCAGTCCATCTACAACCTTCCTTCAGGAAAAGGTGTTCAGTCAGGATCAACCGCCACAGGTGGTCAATATGATCTAGTTGGATCAGGATATTCCAAGGTTCACACGTCTTCAGTTATGGATCTCACCTGGGTTGCTGCTTCAGGTGCTTATGGAAATAGCGCTTCTACAATTACTGCCAAGGTAAAGGCAGTTGCAACAGGTACAGATGGTAAGCTTCTACAGTTCGATCCACAGCTCACCTCTCTAATTGAGGATGACCCTGGTCAAAGCGGACTTGGACGTTTCTCATTCCTCCTGCTCAATCTAAGCAAGTTCCCAGCTAGCATTGACCTAACACAGGCCAAGGAAGTTGGTATCTTCTCACAGACAACTGCTGGTTCTGCTACAGAGATGGCATTTGGAAATGTTCCAGCCTCAATCCAGGGTGGCTCAAACATCAAGAACGTTCGTCGTCTAAACCAGATCGGTACCTGGGATTCATCAGCCGGAGCATTCACTAGTGATCCTTTCGCTACTAGAACTACCGCCAACGCTGTTCTCTTGACAGTTATGACGGGTTGTGATGAGTCTGATAGATTGGATAACAGCCAGCTGAATCTAACAGCTTCGTTCGTTATCTCACCAACACTGGGCGTTGATAGCTCTGACGGTTCAACTCTAACGATTCCATCGTTTGAGTCGGATTTCGGATCAGCTTCACCCTCACCAATGATCCCCGAGATCGACATCAAGATCGAGTCAATTGCTGTTACAGCGGTAACCCGTAAGCTTCGTGCTCGCTGGTCACCAGAGCTCGCTCAGGACCTGAACGCCTACCACAGCCTTGACGCTGAGGTTGAGCTCACCCAGATCCTCTCCGAGCAGGTTGCACTCGAGATCGATAGAGAGATCTTGAATGATCTACTTACACAGGCACAGGGCGCTAACTACTACTGGTCACGTCTACCTGGTAAGTTTGTGAACAAGAAGTCGGGAGCAGCTGCTGACAAGGCAAGCTCACTTTCTTCCGGTCCTCAGTTCACTGGTACAGTCCGTGAGTGGTACGAGACCCTGGTTGAGACCATCATCGATGTTGCTAACGAGATCCACAGAAAGACACTTCGTGGTTCCGCCAACTTCATCGTGACCTCTCCAGAAGTTTCTACAATCTTCGAGGCATCAGTGCTCTACAAGCCAGCCCTCAAGATCGACGGCGACGGACAGGTCGGCGCTCCATTCTCACTGGGTGCAGCTTCAATCGGCTCTCTAAGCAACCGCTTCACAGTCTACAAGGACCCTTACTTCCCACGGAATAAGGTCCTCGTCGGATACAAGGGTGGAAGCTACCTAGAGACAGGTTACGTATACGCACCTTACGTTCCGCTGATCGTCACTCCTACTATCTTCCAGCCGGAAGACTTCACACCCCGTAAGGGCGTGATGACCCGATACGGCAAGAAGATGGTTCGTGGTGACTTCTACGGTACAGTTACAGTTATGGATATGGACGTTATCTAAGATAGCACCTAGTCTAAAGCTGAGGCGGCTCTTCGGAGCCGCCTCTTTTTATTTAAATGTGGGTCCGTGAACCCACCCCACCAGACAATATCTAAAGCCAGAAACAACTTCACTCACTCTGTGAGAGATAAAAGAGGGAAACATCGTTGCCGACCCTTGAAGCCTAACTCCATGACCCTGGTCCATTGACTCAATTATAAGATTTCCTCCATCGTATAACTCAGGATCACTAAGCTGTATTATGAACGAAATTTTTCTACTTGCCGCTGTCGGTGTATTTCCAATGTCCATATGCCATCCAGAATAGTGGTCACCGGAAACATATTTCATTATTTGAATCTCCATTCTCTCTGTAATGTTAAAATTCCAGAATTGAGAATTTGCCTCTCTTATCGCATCTGACATGTCGGATAAATATTTTAAGATAAAGTCATGATTTTCCGACAAGCTGATGATAGAAGACCTTCGGATTTCCGAGTCAGTTACAATCTCACTGTCTCGACCGACCTTGGTCTGAATCCAGTCAGATGAATTCTCATAGAGAGATATAATCTCTTGACACTTTTCCTGGCTAAATAGTTTAAAATTAACAACGTCTGCAACATGAAGATTTTCTTTCATTTTGTCTTCCTCGTTTACATTTTATCATATTTTTAATAATTTTTCATCAATGATTATTTCTCATGAGCATAAATTTGTCTTTTTTAAACCTATGAAGGTTGCTGGCTCCAGTGTAGAAGTCGCCCTAAGCAAGCACTGTGGAGAAGATGATGTTCTAACTGGAACGAATCACTTTGATGAGCTGTCTTCTAGAGAGTATGACTATCCCAGTAGGAACAATATCTTCTCCCACAAGCTAAAGGGTGATGTTGCACTTTCCGCCATGATGCAGAGTGGAAATATTGATAAAGTGACACCTGAGATGATGGAGGCAGGCATCTTCGTTGATGTTCTAGAGCCTAGATTTCACATGCATGCCTTCCCTGATCAGGTCCTCACGCTGTATGAGAAAGACATATCTGACTATAGGATGATCACAATTGTTAGAAATCCGTGGGATATGCTTGTCTCCTTTTTCTGGTGGTCCTTCTATGCCTCTCCAGCTGGATATGTTGACTCTAGAGGGCAGGTTCATAAAGATGGTAATTCTCTAGGGTTTAGTGTCTCAAGCCACCCAGAAGTTGCCCCAAGGGAGTCAGACAACGCCGAGACACTCATGAGAAAGATGGAAGTGTTCTGTCAGCTTTCTGGAGATTTTAAGGGCCCTGATGGTGTGGAGAGAAATCAAAATGTTCTTGACTGGCTAGTTCGAACCAGCGAGAGGTTCTATCAGATAGGCTATGATCACATCCTTCAATATGAAGCACTTCAAGACGACTATGATAAGTTATGCTTCTCCCTGGGCATATCCCAAGAGATACTTCCAAGACTAAAGACAGGCCAGAGAAAGGCAAAGCTTCCGTATCACTGCTATTACAACGCATGGACCAGGAGTCGTATCGACTCTAAGTTTTCAATGTGGCTTGAAAAGTTTGAATATACTTTTGATTAATTGGCTCCTTCTAGATATTTATCACTAAGCCCGGTGCATGGTATAAGGCGGAACCTACACGCTAGCATCGGAAGCATGTACGGTAAACACTAACCTAAAAAAGGAGAAATTATGCCAAGTATTAAAATTGATGGAACTAGAGGTCTAGTCCAGGAAGCTGGTAACACAATGCCTCTCACGCTAGATTCCAGCAACACAGTTGTCAAAGTTGCAGTTGTCAAGAACACATCTGCATTTGTTAGAAATTCAGACTCAATCGTTGAGTGGGCGCAGCCTGCAAACACCTTTATTATGGGAATTGATCTGCTCAGCTTATCAGCACCATCCACAGGCACAGGTAACAGTCTGGGTTATGAAGTAGGAACATCAAGCTCAGGTGCACAGATCGTTGCTACTCATGCTGATGATATCATTGATGTGGGTGCTGATGGAACTGACCTTGCAAAGGGCGGTCTAGTTAGACTTACAATGGTTCGTGTCACAACAGACGACACAACACTAGCTGCAGACGCTTCATACACAGCTTCAGCAAGAACAGTTTATCTTAATACTACTTGTGATAATGCTGCTGCTGTGACATCAGCAGGCACAGTGGCTTGGATTATTAAGTACATTTGTTTCGAATAGAGCATATCTTGCTAATCTATAAAGACACCCTGCTACAGGGTGTCTTTTTTTATTCTTGTATGGGGAATAATTATCTATAGAGATAATTTATGGCGTCTAGTTTAAAAAATCTTAGAAAAGACCTAAGAGACCCTAAGTCTAAAGGGCAAGAGGGGACAGATATCAATTCTAAGTTTTACGCCGATCAAGATATAATGGAAAATAACCTAGTGCTAGACGATAATAGCAAGCAAGAGAGCGATCCGTCCCCAATTAAAAGAGAGATTAAAAAAGATATGAATACTAATGATGATTTTGACTTTGTAGCAGATTATGATGACGCTGTCGAGGGAGAGAGTGGAACGCTTCTCCCTGAGAACACAGCGCCTTCTTCACTTTCAGTAGGCTTTATAGGTGTCGGTGGGGGCGGTGGAAAGATGGCCAAGGCTTTTATTGATATGGGATTTACTCAGACCCTGGTCGTGAACACTACAGATAAAGATCAACCTACAGGATTGGGAGAAGATCACTTTCTCTTGATCCCGGGCGCTGACGGCGTCGGAAAGAATGTTGAGCTAGGTCGACAGATCCTGTCTAACAATAGTGCCCTGGTTGAAGATCATCTTCGATCAAAGGTTGGTCGAGTAGACTGGCTGTTTGTTCTCGCAGGTGGCGGCGGTGGCACAGGAAGCTCGTGTCATTCTCTAGATTCTGCTCTTCAGCGGTACCTTAAGTCTGTTTCTGCTTCTGGAAATGTTGTCTATGTCGTGACCGCACCAACAGCTCAGGAGCTCTTGAATCCCACTATTAAGAAGAACTATGAGGCACTGCTCTCGGATGTCTCTGGATCTGCCCATGTGGTTATAGACAATGAACGACAGCTGCAGCTTCTAAGAGGCAAGGTTGGAATGCTGGGACTTTATCCTACTGCCAATAAGAACTTTGCCAAGCTAATTGCACAGGTTCTAAAGCTGTCTTCAGAATCATCTCCAATTCAGACATTTGACTCAAAGGATCTTGAAGCATGCCTGTCGACAAGTGGGAGGCTTTTTCTTGGAACGACAGTCGTTAAAGATCCGAGTGATTCTAATTTAGGCTCCATGATTTATCAAAATTGCATGACTAAATCCCCCTGCCCCTCACCAAGCGGCAAAATAAAGACGGGTGTTCTTCTTCTCGTAGTTACAGAAGCGATGGCTTCAGACCCAGCCATTAGTACACAGCTCGAAGCGGCTATCTCTTATGTCGGAGGAAGAACAGATGCTCTGTTCTCTGGTGTCTATGTTAGAGAAGGGCTTCCCGGTCTTGTAGCTATTTCAGCTCTGGGCGGAATTGAGTAAAAAATAAGAAATCTTTTAGAGATTTTTATTCAAATATGCTGAAGACCTCCTAGTAGGGTCCACGATCAGTATTTTCATTGTTGAATCTCCAGTTTGAGTCCATACTTATGGATAGTTATTGAATCAATTGGAGTGTCAATGGCAACATTTGCAAATACAACGAATCCCACGCCCTTTGGGTTCTTTGACGCTGACACAGACTTTCAGGCGGAAGCTGATAATATCATCACTTTTGTCAAGAGAAAGATGGGTGATGACATCTTGTCTGTTGAGCTAACTAAGAAGCAGATTTGGGCTAACTTTGAAGAGTCTTGTCTGGAATATGGTTCGATATTAAACCAATATCAAGCAAAGTCTCAGTTGGTTCAATTCTTAGGAATGCCCACTACTGGGTCTGATGGTCACATGTCAGGATCAGAAGGAAAATACCCTAGAGAGAATCTTGAGTATCTAATTAGATTTGCTGAACCGTACGCCATGGAGGCTGGAGTCGGTGGATCATATGACATGATATCTGGTTCAATTGAACTTGAGAACGGTCGTCAAGATTATGATATTTACTCTGAGCTTAAAAATGCAGCTGGAGATACAATATTCACTTCTGGTTCAAATGCTCGACCTAAGACAAAGTTAAAGGTAAGTGAAGTGTTTCATTTTGGACCCGAAGCTGCCTATAGGTTCTTTGATACAACAAGTGCCATAAACTATCTTAATAACGAATTTTCATTTGAATCATTTACACCTGAGACTATATTCTATGTTCTTCCAGTCTTTGAAGATATCCTAAGAGCAGGGCAGCTAGATCTCTCCAATAGGGTCCGTAGGTCAAACTATTCCTACAAGCTCATTGGTAAAAACTTAAGAATATACCCGCAACCTACAAACATAGAGACAAAGAAGCTATATCTGAGAGTGATGTATCATCCAGATCCACTAAATCCATCTTACCATGATGAGACTATTGGGGGTGTTTCGAATCTCTCTAATATTCCATTTGGAAATTTAAACTATAATAAGATTAACAGCATAGGTAGACAGTGGATACGACAATATGCTCTTGCCCTATCAAGAGAGCAGCTTGGGTTAATTAGGTCAAAGTTTGGAAACATTCCTGTCCCGGGTGCTGAAGTTTCTTTAAATGGTTCCGATTTAATAACCCAGGGAAGGGCAGATAGAGACGCCCTCGTTACTCAACTAAAGGAGATGCTAGATACTTTGACATATGACAAGATTATGGAGACAGCTTCAAATAGAGCAGAATTTATACAGAAACAGCTCAGATTTTCACCCATGCCAAATGGGTGGTCAATTTTTATGGGGTAATAGATGGCTAGACTTTTTATCACACCTAGAGAGATAGATTTTATTAATGATACTGCAAAAGAGCTTGTCAAGGATGTCATAGGTCAGAAGATTTACTATTTTCAGATATCAGAAATTAAAACAAATGTTCACGATGTCTATGAGGAAGCTCCTGAGAAAATTTTTGAGACTCCAATAGCCATCGATGCTCTAGTAAAATATGAACCACAAGCCATCAAGACAAATAGGTTCGGTAGTGAAGAATATTACGGAATAGAAGTCTATATTCAAAAGAGAGATCTAATCGAAAAGGGAATTAAGATACTAGAGGGTGATTTTTTTAGCTATGGAACTGTATTTTTTGAGGTTGTTACAGCTCCTGATTCGAATGATATTTTTGGAGAAATTGAATACAAGAGCTTTATTACTGTCAAAGGTAAGCAGGCAAGAGCTGGTCAATTTGTTTCCAGAGTGTTTGGTCCGACTTCTGAGGAATATACAGATGAAGATGCTGTTCAAGAGACGTTTATCCAGCAAAGAGGATTTGAAAACAATAGAGATGGACCGACTGCAGACAGAAGAAATCTTAGAGAGAAAGGTGTTCTTGATGAGCCAATATCTGGTCCTTCCGAAGTCTCTAGGAGAGGAATTTCTGGAAAGACGGGGTCTAGCTTTTATGATGAATAGACTGGGAGAAGTAGATGGCTGAAGGAATTCCACCAAAGTTTGAAGGTACAAACATACCTGAAGATTTTCATATTCCTAGTTGCGGAATAGAAGATATTGATAGAGCTGTATTTGAATTGTTTGATAAGCGATTAAATTTTTCAATTGAGGTCGACGGAGAGTCTAAAAAAGTTCCTGTTGTCTTTGCTGCCGGTGAAAGATTTGCCCTAACTAGAAGATCTTCTAACTTTAGAGACGTCAATAACACACTTATACTTCCAATTATCTCTATTGACAGGGGGGCAATTGACTTTTCTCCCACGCTTGGGGGATATGGGACACCAATCGCAACAAGAGATCAGATATCATATACAGTAAAGAGAAGACTGAGCGAGGCTGATAGAGACTATCAAAACATAGTCAATAAAAAGAGACTTAAGAATCAGTCAAATGTTGCAACAAGGGGAAATTTTGGGAATACTACTGAATTTCCCGGACTTTATTCTAAGCCTGGGTCTGCGGCGTCAAGAAGAAATTCAACAAATTTATCCTTTTTAAGCTCTCATCCTGAAGATTTGTTTAATCCCGATCTTGGAAATAATATTTTTGAGATCATTACACTTCCATACCCAGAATTTATTTTAATTGAATATAGTGTTTCTTTTTGGACTCAGTATATGCAAAATATGAACAAGCTTCTAGAGTCAATGTTGATTCAATTTGATGGACAGGAAAAGGCATTTCAAATCATTACAAGAAACGGATATGAGCTAGTTGCCTACTTTCAGGGACAGTTTTCAGCTGACACTAATTTTAATGACTACACAGACACAGAGAGGGTCATTAAGTATAATTTTAATCTTAAGGTCCCAGGTCCAATCATTGCACCTGACGTAGAGGGATTACCAAACCCATTTAGAAGATTTCTTTCAGCGCCTCAGATAGACTTTGGAGTTAAACAGGTGAGTACACAGATTTCTTCAACCTCTGCCAAAGGACCTCCAGAAAATGATATTAATAAATTTATACTTAGCGACGTTGAAGAAATGGACGCAAGAGGAGATCAACCCACTCAGCGTGGGAGGGATGGAGTTAGACAACTACAGGCAATTAAAGACCCATTTACTGGCAAGGAGACCAAAAAGTTTGTAAAGATTTTAACTAGAAATCAAAGGGCGGGAGAGACAGTTGCAAGCTCTCGAATTATTGTCGACCTAGAAACAATAAATGATACTGATACTGAATAAGACATTTGATGTTCAGGTCAATAGTTATATGTGTGTAGACTGATTTAGAGGAGAATGATCTATGGCTGAGCAGACCTTCAGATCGCCAGGATTTTTTGAAAGAGAAATTGACCTATCTGGCAGAGTTCAGGAAGTTGCCGGAACTCCTGCCGGAATTGTTGGAACTTCAGAGTTCGGTCCAGCGTTTATTCCCGTCACCGTGGGATCTTTTGCAGACTTTAAGTCTAGATTTGGTGATTTAGATTCAACAAAGTTTGGACCATATGCAGTTAATGAGTTTCTTAAGAACAGAACTGCTGTAACATTTATGAGAGTCTTGGGAGCAGGTGCAAATTCTAATAGTACGGATATTCAAAATACTATTAACTTGGGCACTGTAAAGAATGCAGGATTTAGAATAAAAGGAGCTGAGGTCGGAAACGGCCACAAGGCTCACAAAGGCTCAGTTCAATTTTTAGGTGCAAAGCACACGTTGCAAACTAACGAGGCATTTGGCTATCCTGTATTTACAGACAATGACAGCTTTAATGTTTCACAAGGGGGAGATGTCTTTCTCATCCGTGGGATGATATTTACATCAACAGCCAGCCTCGTTCAAGTTCTCCCATACTGGGCCTCATACCCATCTTCAGGATCCAGAGTTGAGGATGTTGCTGCTGTTGGGATGAACATAAATGACTCTGTAAATTATAAAAAGTTTAAGATAGTAGTTTCAAGTTCTGTTGGGTCAACATTTTCCAATGACGAAGGGCAAGCTGGGATTAGAATATATACAGCCTCACTAGATCCTTCAAATGAAAGCTATATTTCAAAAATTCTTAACACAAATCCCGAAAGATTTCAGGAAGAGCAGCACCTTTTGTACGGTGATTTTGCTGTTGAAGATGAGATTGCTACAGTTACAAACTATGTTGGAGTTCTTTCAGGATCTGCTTCAACTTCCAAAGGGTCTGGTGACACATCTCAGACCTATAGGGATATGTACGGAAGATTCGATACAAGATATGCTGCTGCAAAGACAACCTTCTTCAGGTCGCAGATGTATGGAAATTCAAAGTACGACTTGTTTTATTTTGAAACTCTAGATGACGGCGCTAATACTTGCGACAAATATAAGATTTCAATCTCCAATCTTAGAAAATCAACTGATCCAAAGAATGAGTATGGATCGTTTACCGTTCTCGTTAGATCGTTTAATGACTCTGACACTGCACAGGAGATACTAGAGCAGTATCCTCTTTGCACACTTGATCCAAATGATGAGAACTTTGTCGCTAGAAAGATCGGAGATCTAAGTGTTAAGTATAACTTTGACACACTAAGCGAAGATGAAAGAAGATTCGTAATATCAGGAAAGTATCCAAATGTATCTAGCAGGGTAAGGATAGTCCTAAGTGACGATTTACAGAATGGAAATGTTCCAAAAAGTGCTCTTCCCTTTGGATTTGCCGGGCTTCCCGCTCTAAAGACCAACAACCTTCTTTCAGATACAACTTCTTATGCAGCCCTTAAGGGGGTCTTTAAGGATATTCTCAATGGTGGTACAGATAGTGTTAGATTGGCTTTCAATTCAGGGTCTAATCTCGACGGGAGATACCACAACGAGGCTCAAGCTCTAACTGGATCAATTGTCCCACCCATGCCCATGACGTTTAAAGTCACCCAGGGAACTATGGGAACATCTGGCTATGCAGGAAAGCCTGGGACAAACGAGAGAGTCAATCCAAAGTATTATTGGGGAATTAAAACAACGAGAGTTCCCCTCACAGGAACCCTCTCTAATGCCGCCTTAAATCCAAATGCATCTTCTGATACAAATCCACTAGTCAGGACGTATACAAAGTTTCTTGGAATTGAAAAAATGGATGCTCTTGTAACGGGCTCTGGAGCTGATGCTTTCTGTAATAACGAATTTTCGCTTAACAAGGTCGCTCTAAGTGTAACTCTCTCAGGAGAGGGAACTCAAGATCGGACGCTGATTAAATCTGTTGACCAGAATCTGACTGGAACAGCTGCTGAACACATGTTAGAGACTGCCTACATTAGAGACGGGCGTATCGCAGCCGGAAATTACTATACTATCGGGCAGGCTGGAACGACTGATCTAAGGGTCTCACTAGGGTCTCTGTTGACCCTAACATCGTCTATTTTCTTTAACAGATTTACAGATTACGCAAAGTTTACCAACATTATGTACGGTGGGTTTGATGGAAATAATATTCTTGATATTGATATGTCAAGAATGAATGACAGGGCTAGCTCCTCTGACCCAGGTGGAAAGGCAGGTATTACTGCTCCAGCAGCTGGCGGAGATCTTGACATTGGGCTCAATGCTATCTCAACTGTCGGGGCTGGAAAGTTTAATAATACAGTTGCTTCATATAGGTCAGCCATTGATATTATGACTGACCCAATGACTACAAGAATTAACATACTGGCCATTCCTGGAATTAGAGATAGTTTCATTACCGATCATGCTGCTGACAAAACACGAGAATACAGTCAGGCAATCTATCTAATGGATGTTCCAAGCTATAATGATTCTAGTTTAAGAATTTTTGACAATGATGGATTAAGACCAAATGTTGCAAAGACTAGGGATAAATTTGATGGACGATCTCTTGACAACAACTATGCCGCAGCTTATTTCCCAGATGTGAATATCACTGACGATAGAAATGGAAATCCCGTAAGAGTTCCGGCGTCAATAGCGGCACTGAGCGCACTAGGATTTAATGACTCTGTTGCCTATCCCTGGTTCGCACCTGCAGGATTTAACAGGGCTGCTCTTTCAAATGTCTCTAACGTGGCCACACGGCTTAACACAGCCGATAGAGATGACCTCTACGACTCTAGAATAAATCCAATAGCATCTTTTCCACAGGCAGGGTTTGTTATATTTGGACAGAAGACATTACAACAGGCTAAGTCTGCCCTTGATCGGGTCAATGTTAGAAGAATGCTTCTTGAAGTCAAGCGACTTATTTCTGACGTTGCTAAGAAGCTTGTCTTTGAGCAGAACACGCCTTCAACTAGGGCTAAGTTCATATCACAAGTGACACCACTGCTTGCGACAGTTCAAAGTCAGCAGGGAATTGATAAGTTTAGTGTTGTAATGGACGAGAGCAATAACACAGCTGAAGATATTGAGTCCAACAGGCTCAACGGAAGGATTGTTCTAGTTCCAACTAGGGCAGTGGAGTACATTGCTATTGACTTCATTATCACTAATTCAGGTGTAAGTTTTGAGTAATCTATATTTAATGATTAGAGTTTTTGGAGAGGACAAGAATGGCTGAGCTGACATTCAAAAGTGCCGGAGTTAGCACAAGAGAAATTGATCTTTCATCGCCAAGCACAACGGGCCCCATAGGGGTTCCAGCTGGCGTCATTGGAACTGCTGTCCAGGGTCCAGCGTTTGTCCCTGTAACAGTTGCCAACTTTTCAGAGTTTGTGTCAAGATTTGGACCCACAGACGGGGAAAAATTTGGACCCCTTGCTGTCAATGAGTGGTTAAAAAATGCCCAATCTCTTACTTACGTTAGGGTGCTCGGAGCGGGTGATGGAAAGAAGAGAAATACATCAACAGGAAAGGTAACCAATGCTGGGTTTGTAGTCGGTGATAAAACACCTCAGCCAAACGGTTTGATCGGTGTAAATCCATATGCAAACTCTCACGGTGACAGGGGAAATGTTCACTTTCTTGGTTGCTACATGTCAGAGTCACTTGGCAGCACCTACCTTAGCGATGCTGGAGTTCAGGGAACTACCTTAACAACTGCTACTGCGACAATACAGGCGGTATCAGCAACCGTTTCACAATATGACGGAGGTACGCTAACTATAGTTGATGCCTATGCTACACAGAAAATATATATCTTTGACGACGATAGTGACGGTGCCACTGGATCTACTGATGGATCAGGCAATGTTAGAATACAAATTAACGGTAAAACAACAGCTGGAGAAGTAGCAGCTCAAATCAAAGCTGCGATTGAATCCGCAAATGGACACAATGGGACAATCACAATAGCAGTGTCAACAGCAGATGCAGCAAACGATACACTTACCTTAACCCAGCCAAGGGGCGGTACTGAAGGCAATAAAACGATTACCCGCGCAACGATAACAGCTGATAATATTTATACAATCTCAGGCTTTTCCGGCGGTGTTAATAACAATAGGGCCATGCCAATTCTTCGAGGAGTTCTCTTCTCAGCGTCAGGAGTTATGCCACTCCTTTCAGGAAATTACCAGGTGACAGCACCTGGAACCGGTCCAGCTAATACAGCTATTGGTAGATTAGGAGATTCTTCTCTAAGGGGAGGCCTTACCGGCTCGATGGTTCTCAGTAGCCATGACTTTGTAATGTTTCTTAATGGTCACAAGGGCCTGGCAAAGAATAAAAGGGTCCTCTCGGCATCACTGGATGTCAATTCACCCTCCTACATATCGAGAGTCTTTAACACAGACCCAACAAGGATTGAGGAGCATGGCCACTATCTCTATGCACACTATCCCATCCACTCTTCTCAAGCAGTTCCGACAGGTTCCGGAATTCTTGTACCTGGATCAACAGAGTGTGTTGAGCACCACGGACAGGGTGCAGACTATAACGACTGTATATTCATCACTACTGGATCACTTAGTGCAGTTGGACAGGCGGGTGGAAGCACTACAGTTCCTGATTACAGGACTTGGGAGGATAGGTTCTCAAATGCCAAGTCCCCATATCTTATATCGCAGAATTTTGGTGGAAAGCCCTATGACCTATTTAGAGTCGAGTCGCTATCTGACGGAGCTGGAACCAGCACAAAGTTCAAGATCTCAATTGAAAATCTAGCTAAGTCAAACTCTGACATAAATAAGTTTGGAAAGTTTGACCTCGTCATCAGGGACTTCTACGATACAGACGATGAGAAAGTTGTTCTTGAATCCTTTAGAGGCCTAAGCGTTGACAAGGAGTCTGATAGATATTTTGCTAGAGTTATCGGAGATCAAAAAGCTTACTTTGACTTTGATCAATCTTCAGATTCTCAAAAACTCGTTGTCGAAGGAGACTTTCCAAATCAATCAAGACACATTCGTGTTAAGGTCTCGAATAAGCTTAGGGCACAGGAAGTTCCAGACGAAGCTTTGCCAATGGGATATAGAGGACCCAGCCACCTAGTCACATCTGGTTCAGATCTACTTGCAACCATTGGGCACGGATCAGGAAGTAACTTTATTGGAAATGCTTCGGGATCTATGAAGCTGACTGTTGAGCCCCCAATTCCAATGAGAAAGAATGTTTACTTTGGAACTGGAAACAAGAAAAGAGTCTCAGCCAATCTTTACTGGGGATCTCAATTTTCAAGAAAGACAGATGTAAATGAGCCTAACAAGCCTGACCTCTTTAACGAATCATTTGAGTCATATGCGAAATACTTTCCCAGCTTCGCCCTTGATGATCAAAAGTTCTCTATTGGAGGAAATCCAGGTGTTGCAGATACAGTTGCTAATGGAATTTTAGACTCTGACAGATTTAATAATAATAAATTTACACTAGAAAACATTCGAGTAACAACTGGTTCTGACACTTATGCAAACCCAAGAGAATGGGTCAGCGCATCTTACATCAGGGGTGGAGGTATCGGAGTAGACAGAGACAACAAGACCAGAGCGTTCAGTGCGGATGACCTTAGCGTTGTTGGAAATAGAACATATGCTAAGTTCACGTTATTCCTCCAAGGAGGGTTTGATGGAACAAACATCTTTAATAGGGATAAGGCTAATCTAACTGACAATGCTGCCAAGAGGGAGATGGATGATCCAACAAACCAGGGAGGAAAGGAAGGTCCAACTGTAGCGTCATTCAGAAAGGCAATTGACATTGTAGCAAATAGATCAGATGTAGAGATCAAATTGTTAGCAATACCCGGAATGAGAGATGAGGCTATTACAGACTATGCATCTGATGCGGTTGAGAATAGATTTGACTCACTCTATATCATGGATATTGAGGAGCGTGATTCACTAAATAATGTAGTCACATCTTCTGCTCAGAACATTAGTGTTAGTGACACTGTTACACAGTTTAAAAATAGAGCCCTTGATACATCGTTTACTGCAGCATACTTCCCAGATGTCATAATTCAGGATCCTGTTAAGCTTACAAACGTCCGATGTCCGCCCTCTGTTGCAGTCTTAGGTGCATTTGGTTTAAATGATGCACTTGGTCATCCCTGGTTCGCACCTGCAGGATTTACAAGAGGGGCCCTTGGATCAGTTATCCAGGCTTCGGTCGATCTAAATAGAGCTAATCTTGATAGCATATATGATGCAGACATTAATCCAATAACAGACTTCCCAGGAACGGGAGTTGTAGTCTGGGGACAGAAGACGCTTCTAGCAGCTGCTTCGGCACTTGACAGAGTCAATGTTAGAAGGCTTCTAATTGAAATTAGAAGAAAGGTGCGGGCAATTGCTGACACATTGCTCTTTGAACCCAATAGAGAGTCAACACTAGAGAAGTTCTCTAGCCTGGTTAATCCAATCTTGCAGAAAATTCAAGAGCAGAGTGGTCTTGATCGTTATAAGGTCATAATTGACACCACTACTACGACACAAGCTGATATAGAAAATAACACAATTCGAGGAAAGATATTTGTTCAGCCCACAAGAACAGCAGAGTTCATTGCACTTGACTTTGTTGTTACTAATGCTGGTGCAGAAGTCTAGAAAAACAAAATTGACGAATACTTAGAATAGTACGTCCTCAGGAGAAACTTAAAAAATGGCAGAAACACTTTCAGTTAACGACTTACTTCCTAATAAGTTTGAACCCAAGAGAAAATTTAGGTGGGTTTTTGCTATAGAGGGAATTGACGCTTTTTTAATCAAGACAGCCTCAAGACCGGGCTTTACTTTTTCTGAAACAGAAGTCAAGTTTATTAATTCAATGAGATATCTTGCTGGTCGAATGAAATTTGATACAATTTCAGTGTCTATGCATGATCCAATTGCGCCTTCTGGAGCACAGCAGGTAATGGAGTGGGTTAGAACTCACTACGAATCAGTCTCAGGAAGAGCTGGATACGCTGACTTCTATAAGCGCGATTGTCAGCTTAAGCTTCTGGATCCTGTTGGAACTGTTGTTGAGCTCTGGGACCTCAAGGGTTGCTTTTTAACAACTGCCAAATATGGTGATCTTTCATATGATGACGATAGTGCAATTATGGCAGTTGATTTAACGATTCGGTTTGACAACTGCGTTCTCCAATACTGAATAAGTAAATCTTTCTTAATCAAACAAGCCTGCTCTGCGCAGGCTTGAATTGTTTTACTATCTTATTAATTTTGATAAACTTACCTATATCAGGAGGACATAGTGTCAAAAAATAGATCTGATAGGAATAGAATTTTTTCCGAAAGTCAGGAGCAGCAAGGAATACAGAGAAGAAATATTCTTGAAGATGACTTTGGCTGGGAGGTTCCCGTTGAATCAGTCCCAATTCCCTCACAGGGAAAGCTCTACCCCCCTTCAAGCCCCATGTTTGGAAAAGAAAGGGTTAATATAAAGGCAATGACTGCCAGAGAGGAGGATATTTTAACTTCTCGGGCTCTGATGGTGAATGGAACTGTAATAGAAAAACTTATCGAGTCCTGTGTTTTAGATCACGATGTAAATGTTAATGAGATGCTTACAGGTGATAGGTCTGCTCTAATGGTCGCCGTAAGAATTACAGGATACGGTCCCAACTATACAATAAAGTCAAATTGTCCTAAGTGCATTAGAACAGATAGCTATACGTTTAACTTGGCTGATCTCCCTATCAAGAGGCTAAAGCTTGATCCCGTATCCCCTGGAGAAAATAGATTTGAATTTAAACTTCCAGTTAGCAAAAAAATTGTTCATTTTAAGTTTTTAACGGGAAAAGATAACGACCTAATTGAAGCCGAGTCGAAGAAAATGGCTGAACTCTTTCCCGAAGATGTAGTGGGAAGTGCTGTTACAAGGAGGCTCAAGTTCAGCATACTTTCAATTGACGGAATTACCGATAGAAATAAGCTTTCAAGATTTATTGAGAATATGCCAGCCATGGATTCAAAGACTCTGAGAACCTACATTAAAAAAAATGAGCCGGGAATTGAAATGGTTGGAAGAATGACATGTAATTTCTGCTCAAAGGTATCGGAGGTGAGCCTTCCATTGGGCGCAAGCTTTTTTTGGCCTGAGCTCTGAATATAAAAATCTTGTCTTAGAAGAGATTTATGCCCTAATTAAGCATTTAGGAATAGGATATACTGAATGTCGAGAGATGCCTGTTCGATATCGTCGCTGGTTTATTGATAAGCTAGTAGAGGATGCCAAAAAGCGAAAGGAGGCACGAGAAGGAGACATGATTACAGAAGACACCGGCCCTACAGTCAATCTTATGGGATCAGGTCCTAGAAACTTTCAGTAACGAATACTTAATATCAGGAGCTATCGAAGAGTAAATGGCAAGAGATATACAACGAGAAATTCAGGATACCCGCGATCTCATTGAAGCTAAAGAGGAAGAGCGTCGAGGTTTAGAGAGAACATCGGCACAATATCAAACTCTCACCCACGATATCGATGAACTCACTCGACGTCTTGGAGAGCTGACAGCTGCCTCTCAAGGAGCTGCCGGAGGTCTATCAGCGGTTGCCGGTGCTGGACGCGGAGCCATCGGCGAAGTTATGAACTCCCTCAGCCAGGGACTTGCAGATGCCAAGGAGGGGGTGGATGAATACTATAAGGCTCTTTCTGAGCTCTTTGAAGACAAGAGAAAGCTGTACGTTGGACTTCTTGATCACCTGGGAACAGATTATGCAACTGCAATGGAGGACTTTAGTCAAGGCTCTCAGAATCTGGGTGAACAAGTCGGTGGAACCATTCATGAAATGTACGACAGGTTCTACACTACTGATCTTCCGCTCTACTATTCTGGGTTAGAAGAGTTCGTATCATACGCTGAGGCGATTTACTACTCCGTCTCATCAGGCTATTCAGCAATGAGACAGCTGGGTGATGACGCAGCACGCCAGATTGAGTCTGCATCCCTAATGGCGAAAGGATTAGGCTACTCAGCAGAAGAGATGATGGACGTCATGGACGCCCACTACAGCAAGACGGGAGAATTTAGCAATAGAATTCTTAGAGAGATTACCACCTACGCCACCGCTGTTTCAGACGTAACTGGTGACTCTGTCAAGGTTATTTCTAAGGGCATGGCTGATATTACAACTGACTTCGAGACTTTTGCAAATGTGGGTGTAGAGCAGTCAGCTGCAATTGTTGCAGGCTTACGTGAGGTCGGACTTAAAGTTCAGGATCTTGCTGACATCACATCTAAATTCTTAAATTTTGATCAAGCAGCTGAGTCACTTGCAAATCTGAACACAGTCTTCGGAATGCAAATTGATACATTTGCAATGATGGAAGCAGCATCGAGAGATCCCATGGAAGCTCTCGACATGCTGAGGGAGGGATTCTTTGCCACAGGTCAGGACTTTGAACTGCTTACTCAGCAGGAGAAAACCCTCCTAGCAGCACAGGCTAACGTCTCTACTGAGGTTGCTGCTATCATGTTTGATCCCGATCGCATGAGGTCTTCTGCGGAAGCTCTTCAGGCCTCTGTTGCACAAGCGCAGGAAGAGGGAACAATGACGACTGAGGAGGCAATCTCCTCTCTTGAAGGCTCGATTACTCGAGTCACTGACCTTGAAGGTGATTTTACTGATGCTGTTTTTAATCGAATGGCTATGAGGTCACTTAGCGGTCTTGCAGACCAGTCCATTCTCGCTCATGATGCAATGACACGACTCGCACGAGCTCCCCCCCAAGTGGCGGATTCAATGAGAGGAATTCTCGGTGAAGATATAATCTCTGGTGAGGGTGGTCTCGAGGGAACCTTGGAGGCAGCGGGAACTCTGGCGACTGAAGGTCTCCAGGGTCTGGCAACTGCCACTCAAGATCTGGCTGGGGATATAGGTCTTAGTGTTCCCGAGAACGTTTTAGTCGGTCTTAGAGATCCAGCCTCCCAGCAGATACTAAATGATGGAGGTCGTCAGATAGTCGACTACGTCCAGGAGGGTGTTGATGGTCAGGCAATTACATTTAGCTACGAGGCGACTGGGGAGATTGCACCTGCAGAAACCGGTGGTGTAAATGATGCCCTGTTTGGTGAACTTGGACCTGGTGCCGAGCTGAACCTGGGATTCGGCTCTATTCAAAAGACAATTAATCCAGGAGATCAGGCGGTCTTCGGTCCTGGAGTTGCCGACATGCTCCAAGAAATAGGTGCCGAGGGCACCATGCTAGAGAGAGGTGCTATGGCACAACAGCTTGGAATGTCTGTAGAAGATCTGGAGAGGACCGAAGCGGCAGCTGATATTCACCCTGTTCTTGCAGAACTTGATGAGCTGACTGGGATGACCCGAATGGCGTCTCCCCCTAGGGCAACCCCTCAAGCGGGTAGAGCTCTCCCATCTCCAGCTGCTGGTGCTGAGACTGGCACAGCAGCTACAGCTGACCGCCCTGTTAATCTTAACCTACAAGTCAGTCTTGGCGGTGTCACCCTTGCTGACTTTAAGCAACAGCTAGTTGAATCGTCAGCAACCGGAGATTATGACTTTGTCGTAGATAGGGTGTGATGAAAGATTTATTTTTACAGCTAGAGTCCGATCCCGAAGTTCAGGATCTTCTGAGCACGCTGACAGAAGACCAGAAGAGTCAGATCATATTAGAGATGAAGGAGATATCCAACGGCCTCAACAATTCTCTTCAGTTGCTTGCGAGTATTCTAGTAGATGAGGATTCTGTTATTAAATTTATTGACACTCTTGGGAAGTCAATAAGTATGAGTAACATAAATGAAAACATTGGTTCGGAGACAATAGATTGGCCAGAGAAACGCTGAAAGATTTTTTGACATCCCTTGGAAGTGGTGCAGACTCAATATCTTATCGATTGAGAGATGACACTGGCGATGGAAGTTTTGGAGAGGGAGATGATCTTGGTGTCGATCCGAACACAGGAAAGGAGCTTATTGACTTCTCTGACAACGCCACAGGGCTTCTGGGGGATTACGTCAATTTTATTCAAGATAACCATGACGTCATCTTCAATGTAAGCCCAGGAAGCACAGAGGCAATCTCTCCTGTTAGGGGTTCACCCCTCACTCCATCAAATTCTGGGGTCGATCGACCCTTTGTTGATACAAGTAGCTCCTCTCCGCTCTCTGTGTCTCTTGTTGAGTATTCAAATAGTGGAAAATTTGACCAAGAGACAGTGACCCTTGGATCCCTCATAGACAAGGAATCCGGAAAAGATGGGCACGATCTTCTCTCCACTGTTTCAGGAAAAGATATCGGTTCCGATGGACAGCTTTCTGTGACTGTTCCGAGAGTGTTTCCATCATCTCCTGCCGGTGACAAGGAGAAAGAACTGATAAATGCCTCTGTTAATATATTGAGAAACAATAATAGATTTTCTCCTGCCGGCGATGCTGTGGGAGATGCTTTCGTTGAAAGGGGAAAGCTAGAGGAAGAATTTGAAGAAGAGGATGTTCTATCGACCCAGAGAGAATTCGGTGAGTATGATAGGCACTCTGTAAAAGTTAACCTCACCTCTCTGGCAAAGATTGGTGAATCTTTAATTAATCAGTCCATTAGGTGGACAGGAAATGATGAAAGCCCACCCGAGTCCGGGCTTGGCTCCTCAAACCCAGTTGAAAAAATATCTCCATTTGACCTCCGAGCCAAGAACGCTGAAGGGTTTCCAACCAGAGGAATCGATCAAAAAATCGAGGACAAGTCCTCAATTCGGGCAGGAAGGGGTGAGTTTTTATCTGCTGATCCCACAGAATCTTCTAATTCATTTGGAGCAATGACAGGTCCAGACGAGCAGTCTTTTGACCCATCTTCAACCGCCTTTCTCAAGGCAAGAGCAGTTATAGCTTTAAAATCTGCCCTGGTTGCTATCGAATCCTTTAAGAAAATAGCGCTAAAAGCTTCAGCTGGGCCAAATTCAAAAATAGACACATCTCGAGGAATACTTCTCAGCGGTGAGGGAAGCTTTTATGCAAGATCAAGGATGTCTGTTATTATGAACTCCATTCTTGTTCCAACAGACAGGCCCTATCTAAATTGTGTCAATGCTGGTGCAAAATTTATGCTTGGGCTAGATAAGGCTCTTTCTAATATTGACTCTGTAGCAGCGCTTGAGGGACAAAAGATCGGTAGTTCAAAGATCGTGAAGACGTCTCCGGGTTTTTCTTTAGTCCTGGCAAGATCGATTCTTAGATCAGTCCACGTTGCAAATCAGCTAATATCGAAATCTACAAGAGAGGGGTTCGATCCTGACGATGCAGAAAGATTAATTAATAGGGTGGGTGATAGCAGGGTTTTTGGAATATTAAACTCTCTGGCAATAGTGGGAGACATTAGGCTAAAAATCAAAAAATCAAAATCAGGAAAATTTGGAATCCCCAGGGGTTCTCACCCATGGTCAGTTGACGACTTACCTGATGGTCCTTCGACACGTGTTTCGAAGAGCAGGACATCAGATGGATTTAATGCCGGTTCACTTTCCATGAGAACAAGTGCTACACCTTCTGCATACATTCTTCCTGCTGGTGTGTTTCGATCAGTTGTGAGAATGGGAATGGGTGAGCAGGATGTAAATCCCGCTAAGCTTTTAGCCTCACCCATGGGAAAGAAAATGTATGCAGGGCTAGATATTGAAAATGGAAAAAGAATTCCCTCCACCGTTGTTCGGAGACTCGAAGATCTATTGGATTCAGAGTATGTTCCATTCTATTTTCACGACATCCGGACCAATGAGATAATTTCATTCCATGCATTTTTAGATACTTTAAGTGATTCCTATACAGCCAGCTTTAGTGATACTGGCGGGTATGGGAGAATGGATAACGTTCAAATCTACAATAGCACCAAGCGGGACATCGGTCTTTCATTTACAATTGCTTCAACGTCTGAAGAAGATTTTGATGAGATGTGGTTTAAGATCAACAAGCTTGTGACGCTTGTCTATCCCCAGTGGTCTGCAGGAGACTCTGTGGGGACTTATCGGAGTCTCGGAAGTTCGGATGCCACCTTTACACAACCTTTCAGCCAGGTCATAGGTGCCACACCCCTCATTAGGCTTAGGGTGGGAGATGTTATTAAGAGCAACTATTCTAAATTTAATCTTTCAAGAATTTTTGGTGTCGGAAATCAGTTACATAATATGGATCTCATTCATCATACGATGGGAAGCCGTCCTGGTGAGGGTTTTGCTGCTGCTATCTCTAATCGGCTTACAAATGCCGCAGACGAGCTAATGCTCAAGATCTTCTTGGGTGTTATGGGAAGTCCAATATCGACACTTAACGCTGCATCTGGCAAATTAATCGGTTCAGATCGAGGTGGGGCCTCTATGCTCGGATCTGCCATGGCCAATCCTACACTTCAGCTAGCAGCATCAAAATTACTGGAGAATGGATTTGCTAACCCAATCTTAGGATTAATTTTGGGACAGTATTCTGATCCCGATGGTGATCCAACATCAGTAATCTCAACCAAGGGAAACTTAACCGCAAATGCCGGGGCTGCTTTACAGTCTAAGGTTGATAATTCTAATTCTGGGTATAGGCCAACATCAGCTGCATTATCCGGACCAGCAATGCGACAGGTTGCAGGAAATCGAGTTTTTATTAAAGCCAGCCAGTCTAAGCCGTATCGTGTCGTTGCCGATTCCGCTGGAAATGATCTTTCAACTGTTGAAAAAGTCAGGTTCAATAGGCCTGTTCTAGGAGTTATTTTATCAAGATATACAGAGGGTGTTTCGGGCAGGTCTGACAATGCCAATGACAAGGCTCGACGACGTACAGTCTACAGGGTTGCTATTATAGATCTTAATGTCCCTAAAGATTTTTTTGGATGCCACATTACGATAAATCATTCCGATATCATTCATGATCCAAACATTATCTTTAATAGATTTATGATGCCCTTGCTAAATCCAGCTGAAGCTCTTGTAGCAGGAGTTAAAAATTTGGTTAACAAAGGTGCAGCTGCCCTTGGTGTTGATTCAAGCGAGCTTTCTCAGTTTTTAAGCGGCCCTCAGGGGTTTATGAGTAGTGAAAGAAATGTCATTACCCGCGGGTTTGAAAGCACACGTGGTCGAGGTCTTGCGGGCGTTATTAAGAATATAAAATTTGACTGGATGACAGAAGAGACAACGTGGGAGATCAACTGGGGAAGCAGGGCACCGAAGATGTGCCGAGTCTCTATTGGATTTACACCCATTCACGATATTCCTCCGGGTATCGACAGAGAGGGCTTCAACAGAGCTCCAATTTATAATGTTGGAAAAGCTGCTGGAGCAATGTCTGGAGACGTCTACGACGACGGAGGCCAGTCATCAAGAGAAACCTATGAGTTTGAGCATAGAAAAACTTTTAAAAATGAGTAGCTGCCATGTCTTTTAGTTCAAGATATTCAAATATGATTCCAATCGATAGTGGAAGGGGCATTCCAGCCTCTGGAGCATCTACAAGAATACGAAGTGCAATTATATCAGGTGCACTAAGCTATACAACCATTCAGCTATCTGAATCCCAGAGGCTTGACACCATTGCCGGTCAAGTTTATGGAAGGTCCAGCCTGTGGTGGATTATTGCAGCAGCATCTGGAATCGGATGGGGTCTCCAAGTCCCAGCTGGGACAATTTTATCAATACCCAGTAGCCCCGGTGCTGCTTTAAGAATGGTCTAGGACATTAAGGCATGGCAAAAAAGTACCCACCAAATACAGCTTACAATGCCACTATGGATCTTTTGTCTCTTACACAGTTTCAGATTAGAGATAACTTCACTTCCTTTGGCGCCGAAGAAACGGGTGGAGGTGAGCGTGATGCACTAGGACGAGAACACCTCAATTTCGGTGGATTTACCTTGTTAGTAGGCGACACGAGTGCCACCCAGTTGATGGAATCAGTTCTTGATGTAAGCTCCGGAGGCATTCCCCTGTGTGATCTCATTGATTATTCAAGATCCTTTTATGCAGCAGGAAGCGACCTACCTGACGGTCTCTCTGAGGATATGATGATTTACTTTGAGCCCATACAGGGGAAATCAGATGGTCAGCTAGACTCCAACTTAGGCGCAATTCAGCCTAGCTCATTCACATTTGATGTTGCAGCTCGATATCAAATATCCAATGAAGATGCTGAGACACGAGCAGCTACAATTGCTGAAGATACCGGTGCGACTTACGGCCTGGGTAACGCTGCTTCAGCTCTCCCAGGTGCTGATCCGCGGACCTTGAGATACTCTTACAACGCAACATTTGACATGCCACCTTCTGCTGCCTTGCCCATAAGCATCTCTAAGATGGTTGGAGCTTCAGAGGTGATCACTAATTCTAGCACAGACGCTCGAAATGCTGTCGACCGTCTTGTTGCAGTCTGTCTGCACTATCACGATCTACTCGGTTTTTCTAGCACAGACATGAGAGATATGGCTGAAGCCGCTGGGCTCGACACGGGGGGGTTCTCACCTCGCAGTCCATGGAATTTAGAATCAAGCCCCACCCAGATTGGATGGGAAATGAATTTCAGCGATGGAGCAAAAGTGACCGCGCTACGAGATCAGTATAGGAGAGCTCTCAGCCCACCTGACCGATATGCCGGACTCGGTGGGAGTCGACGCGACAGAGATGGGTTCGATGTTCAACCATATGTGATAGCCCTTGAAAATAGGCCATCGTCATCTGGAAGGGAACGAATTGCTTGGGGAGTCACTGTCGGAGGCACTCTTATCAGTGAGCTTATTGCTGGTGGGAGAGATGACACCGGTGCTTCTGAGAATGACTTTCTCCTGGAGATCAAATCACAAATCACGGTTCGCGCTGAAGCCAACGCAGACGACTTCTCTTTTGCCGGAGAAGTTGCCGAAATGGGTGACTTAGAGATTGACGACCTTGCTCGAGATGTTATCGAGAGGCTCACAGAGGAAATTATCCAAAAGGCTGGAGGTCCCTCTATGTGGTCTGCAGCTAATATTAGAGTTCCAAGAACTCCTCGAACCTACAATGTGTATACAGGGGTCAATGAAGATCCAGCGAATCCAGATCGAATCATCTCACCGACACTAGGCGTCTTAGTGCTTCCAAAGATTTATTGCAACCCAAACACGAGACATGTTCTTCAGGCAAGCCTCTTCTCATCTGGAATCCCCACAATAGAAATGTCACTTTGCACACCCTTTATCAATCTTCAATTTAAAGTCGACACCCCCGCCATAGATGATAGAGGGAAGACCCATGGAAACATAATTTCATTCTTAAGTGACGGATCAGTTGAGATGGATTCACCTAACTGGCACATTGCAAATAGGATATCCGCAGAAAGTAAAGACGTGATAGAGAAAGCCTTCAGAAACGAAGCCCACAGTAGCACGGAAGAATTTATTGAATCTCTCGATGGATCAGAAGAGAGAGTCGACCAGTGGGGTATTAACTTTGTCTCAACACGAGTTGCATCAAGGCATAGGCGCACAGGAATGGAGCTTTTCACATCCCCCCAGACGCTTGTCAATATGGACATTAACAGAGAGAGAACGACGCCTGTTATTGATCCTGCTGCTCCCTTTATGTCTCTAGATGGAGTTACAATTAAAGAATACTCTTCCGGATACGGTCTGATAGGATTCAAGAAGGCGACGGTCAACATAACACTTCATGACAGATCCAGGCTTGGTGAAATTGCACAGTTTATAGCACCTAGAACTTTTGGTCTAACTGAAGCTTTTCTAGAGTTTGGATGGTCTCATCCCAACAGTGACCCAGCGACAGGATCTCCCTGGGGAATATTTTTAAACTCTCTTAGGTCAGTTCAAAAATACAGGCTTATCAAGGGAAATTACAACATGGACCAAAACGGTCAGGTTAAAATTACACTAGAGATGGGAACAACTGGAGGAGAGGACACTAAGACAACACACGTCTGTACGGGAGACTATGTTCACATTTCCGTTGTTACAAGTCTTATTAGAGAGGTCTGTGCACTTCTTAGGCGGACCGCCGCTGCAGGAGGGGTAATTTCTGAAGAAGTTTTTGATATTCAGCACCTTAGCCCTCCTGAGAGTTCGTCAAATGAGATGATCGAGAGAGCCCTCTATGATTCCCTCCTTAGAGCAAAAGACATGATCCATTCCGGAGGTGCAAGGTCCACCGAGGTCAAAGAAACCCTTAGGGCAGCGCTGCTGGTCCTGGGTGGGACCACTAGCAGCGAGCTCCAAAGTCAGGTAATTGGCTCGACAAATACTGTTCAAGCACTTTTAGGCTCAAAGCTAGACAATATCAATCCAGCACTAATGGCCTCTGATGATCCGTTTATTAGAAACTTCCACCTGGCACTTCGGTCGACCGGTCGATTAATGTATGAGCTTAGATTTGCTCAGCTATCATTAGATCCCCGAAATCCCCTGTATCCTACAGACGGTCAGGCAGGCTCTGGTACATCTGATGAGTCAGATGAGGCTACTAGTGATGATTCGAGCGGTCTTGAGGATGTAGAGCCTGATCTTGGTGAAGGTCACGGTGACTGGGTCTCTCTTGGAAAGGTTGCAGTAGAGTTTATGGGCTACCCCATGTCACGAACGGGAAGGTATGATGAAGTCCAGATGTTGTTTTACACCTTTAATGAGTGTGCAGGTGCCCTCGCTGGAAGGCCGATATCGGCCTTCCCAATAAGATTTTATCATTTTAATCAGCTGATTCAAGATGCAATTTCTCAAAATTCAAATCTAACAACGGGCAGGCTCGAGTCCATATTTTCATCGATGATCGGAAATGGATCACATCAGGCATATGGCTTTAAAGATGTATATCGTGGTTATGATGATGCGCTTGAGAGAGAGGCTGAAGCAAACGCTGCCGCAGCTGAACAAGCTGCTGCCGCAACTTCAGGGACCCCGTCTGATGACCAAGAGACTCCCCAGCAGAGGGCTGCTCGCGACCTCGGTCCTACTTTTAATCTTAATGAAAAACTGTCTGAAAGAATGTGGGAAATGGGCCTCTTTAGGCCAAGATTTAAAATTCCACGCCTTAAGATTATCTATGAGGCCGTTCCATTTATGAGACCTGATGGCAGCAGAGACATTTCAAAGACCCTGTTGAGAATTCACTTAATGGATCAGAATGCATCTACCCACATTGGAGAGCAGCTCATATTGGACTGCATTACCGGAAGAATCGCACCATCATTCTTCCAGGGCAGGGACCCCGACGCACGTTCCGGAGCAGCTAGTTCATTTAATTCAGCCATTCAGGGCCTTCGAGAGCGTGCAGGGGTAGTCTTTGATCGCACGACTCAGTTCCGATCCGAATTCCTAGAAGATCCGAACAGCGCATACGAGGGCGCTTTCCACTCCTACTTAAACGGCACTGATTCTTTTAATCAGTTCGATGCATTGGAAACTTTTTTGACTGACATGGATAGAGATTTTATTCACAACTACATTAAATCTCGTGTTCCGTATATCCCATTTGGCACCTCCAATAGCCCATTTTCAAACGTAACGATATCAGGAATGTCAAGCGGAGCTCTTTTTAATGCCCTGCTATCCCGAACCTTTAGAGAGCCCGAGGATAATCAAACATCGACGAGCGCAGCGTCGTCAATAGACGAGGTGACTGTAGTTCCTGCAACTGCCAAAGTCTCAGGATTGGGAAATCCAATGTTTCACTATGGCCAGCAATTCTACCTAGACCTTAAGACAGGAACTACAGCTGATAATATCTTTACTGTTAGAGATGTTACACATAACATTGGCCCAGGAAAGTTTACAACTGACCTATCCTTCTATCCCTCGGGACAGCAAGCTACAGTTGACTCCATTAGAACCAATACGATTAGCACCTTAAATCTTCTTGACTCATTCGAGGGTAGAGATGGTGATAATAACCCGCTTCGGAGACCCGTGCCTGACGATCAAGAATCTCTCCTCGATCATGGCCTCTTTGGCTCATCCGTCGTCGGGCACCTCATTGAGCAGGCTCAGGGCAAGCTTCATGTCGGAAATGAGCGCTTATCCCGTGAGGCCAGGCGAGAAGAGGCTGGCAGCCAAGCATCGACCCAAGAATCGAGGAGAGCTGGAATGGACGCTATTCTTGCCGCAAACGGTGTGACTGTGGAGAATGACGGCTCCTTCCTCGAGGATGAGTGGCGTCTCCAGGAAGCCGGCGCAAGCTCAACCATTACTGAACCAGAAGTAGCCACCGACCCGATGGATGGCGTCGTCGTGTTTAATGACCTTTTTGGAAGAGGTCTAACAACACGACAACAGTACGACTGGATGGTCCAGAATGATGAAGCACTTCTTCGTGCCTTCTTTCCCGACTCTGAAAGCCTTCCCACCTATGATGATTGGCACGATAACTACAGCACCATTGTGGCGAGTGAAGCTCCTCATGTCGAGCGAA
>CETM01031025.1_pt1 | contig 40983 bp, 44 predicted proteins | sample 361451 | NCBI WGS metagenome assembly CETM01 (sample SAMEA2622690, study PRJEB7988) | marine metagenome | isolation source: saline water (ENVO:00002010), including
AGACGTTATGAAAAACAAGGCAAATTTAGTGCATCATTCCGTACTTTCGGTAATCATAGACGCTATAATATCAATGAATAAAAAAAAAGTTTTTAACTCAACAAGACGAAAAAACCGTATGTTATGCTCGTGTTTCTACCCACGATCAAAAAAAAGACCTTGAAACTAATTAATAAAAGGTTCGCCATTAGATACATTTTTAGATAAAAAATTATAGTAGCTAATATAATTTTAATCTTTATCATTATTTTCAGAAAAAAATGAATCTATTTCTTTTGCTGAATAAAATGTATTACTTACAGAGTTTATTCCATGACTATTTAAACTATAATTATATTTTTTTTGAATATTATTTTTTATTATATAGTTTTCTACTTCACTTAATTTCATAATTTTAAATTATTTTTTCTTTTTATACTTACATTATTAAGATTAATGAAAGAAAAACTATGTGATTCTAATGCATCAGGTAATTCAAATTTTTTGATTTGATTATCTATGACATCTTCTGGTACTTCTGCTTTTCTTTGTTTATTTTTCAATAGAATATTATTTTTTGTATCTAATAATGTTATATTTTTTACAAAAGCACCATAATCAAAACCTAATTGAGCATACACTTTTCTAAAATCTTTTCTATAGTTTGTCGCATCTATAACAACATTCTCACCTTTCGCTAAAAACACTTTCAATCTATCTTTTGCGGTATTTAATACTTTTTTAGTGTCTTCTTTTAGTTCTTCACGAATATTATCAAGGCTGATAATATTAAACCCTAAATTTTTCATTTTTTCACAATATGTTGATTTTCCTGTTCCAGCAACACCACTTAAAATAATAAGTTGTGAAAACTTATCTCTATAAGAATATGACTTTGCTAACTCTTCTTCAATCATAAAAATTTCATTGTTTTCATATGATCTAATAAAACTTGACAATATAAATTCTTTTTGCAAATCAGATAAATCATATTGTTGTTTTAAAAAATCTATTTCTTTTTTATAAGGATTAGTATTATTCCAAACATTGTATTCTTTACAGAACTCTTTATATAGTTCTAAATGTTCAAGTTGTTCTTTTTTATCGACACACTCACGACCACGCATATCAGCTAATTCTAACCAATAAAGTAATTCAGTATTTGCTAAACGAGCAATCTTTTTATAATTTTGCTCACTATCATCTTTGACAACAGCTAATTTAGGTAAATTGTGATAGCCCACCAAACTTAATATATCACTATACATTTTTTGATTTATTTCTGGATAATTTAGTAGTTCAAAGGCTAATAAAGAACGACCTTGTTCTTCATGTTTAGGTGAGACTATTCTTATTTTTCCATTAATTTCTTTTTCTTTTGTTGTATTTGGTTTACAAATATCATGTAGTAAAGCCGACAATGTAAGCGTGATAGCCTTATTATTATTAAAATTATTTTCTTTTATAATTTTATATATCTCTTTTAACACCATATCAGTATGTATTTCAACATTACCTTCAGAGTGCCATTCTTTATCATGTTCTGTATTTTTTAATTCTTTTAAAAGAGCAAAATTTGGCGATAAATAATTAATAAAATCATTTACTACATATTCTTTTTTTATTGCTTCTTTTGTAAAATCTATTAAATTCATTTTTTATCCATTTTAATTATTTTATATTTATTATTATACCTTTTTTTTCTCTAATTATCAAATATTTTAATTAATTACAAAAAAAATAAAATTATTTTAAATATTAAGTTGACTTTTTCAACTTAATGAATTATACTAGAAATATAAAGTTAAATAAGGAATAAAAAAATGAAAAAAAGATATACAGCAGATTGTATTTTAGAATATAAAAATGGCTCAAATAACTTTGTTGTTTTGATTGAAAGAAAGAATTTTCCTTTTGGATATGCTATTGCAGGTGGTTTTAGAGATTTAATAAAAGAATACGAACACTTACAAGGTAATGAACCTATTCCACCAGCATTTGATAGTGACAAATATTTAGAACCATCATACCAAGCGGCAATTAGAGAAGTTTCAGAAGAAGTCAACGTTGATGATACTTTTATTTTAGATTTACTTGGTTTTTATGATTCAGTTGATAGAGATCCAAGAGGGTATACGGTTTCACATGTTTATGTTGGAAGAACTAAACAAGAACCAAAAGCTGGTAGCGATGCTAAAAGTATTATTTTAGTCAATAAAAAAGATATTAATAATTTTGTTGAAAATAATGATTTTGCTTTTGATCATAAAAAAATTCTAAAAGACTATATTAAAAAACATGCTTAATAAGGAGCTTATTATGTTAAACAATCAAGAAATAAAAAAAATAACTCAAGAATTAAAAAACAATGTACCTAATTTTAAATCAGAAAATGAAGCTATTAATGCCTTAAAAAGTGATTTTTACATTATTAATAGTTTATTAGATAATGATTTGTATAAATTTACTATGCAACAATACGCTTTTCATAATCAGAAAAATAAAAATGTAAAATATCGTTTTAAATGTAGAAACAATATTAACCTAAGCCATTTAAAAGAAATTGTAGAACACCAAATTAAACATTATTGTGATTTACAATTTACTAAAGAAGAAATTAACTATTTAAGAACAAAAGACTTTTTTGAAGATGACTACATTAATTATTTAGAAAACTTTAAAATGGATTATAATAATGTTTTTATTGATATTAAAGAAGGACAACTATCTATTGAAATGTATGGCAAATGGGAAAAAACTATTTTAATGGAAGTTCCATTTCTTGCAATTGTGAATGGTGTCTATAGCATTATTGAAGCTACTAAAGATCAAGGTTTACATTCTCATATTGATATTGGTGTAAACAAACTACTATCTAAAATAGAAAAAATTAATCAATCTGATACTGAGATTAATTTTGTAGAATTTGGTGTTAGAAGAAGATTTTTAAACTATGAATATCAAAAATTATTAAACACTATTTTAAAAGAAAACTGTAATTCATATAATGGTGCAAGTAATGTTTTATTAGGTAAAGAACTTGATATACCAGTAGTTGGCACTATGGCTCATGAATATTTACAAGCAGCACAAGCAATTAGCACTCCAGAAAGTAGTCAAAAATTTGCTTTCTATGAGTGGTTAAAAGAATACAAAGGAAAATTAGCGATTGCCTTATCTGATATTTTTGGTAATGAAGCTTTCTTTGCTGATTTTAATAAAGAACTTGCTGAAATTTATGACGGTCTTAGACAAGATTCTGGTGATCCTATTGAATGGGGCGAGCAAGCAATTAACTTTTATCAAAGTTATGGTATTGACCCTCGCACCAAAAAACTAATGTTTAGTGATGGATTAAATGTCGATTTAATGATTCAAATTGCAAAACATTTTGAAGGTCAAACTCAAGTTAGTTTTGGAATTGGTACTAATATTACTAATGATGTTAACTTAAATACTTTAAGTATTGTTATTAAAATTACTAAGTTTGAAGGTAAAGATGTTGCAAAAGTCAGTGAAAACATTGCAAAAAGCATGAGTGAAAGCAAAGAATACTTAGATAATTTATTAAAAATCATTGAAGTAAAAGTTAATAATTACCGATTAAGAAAAAAAGTAATAGATAAAGAAATAATATAATTAAATTATTTTGACAATTAAGCCATTTTTTGATAAAATGGCTTTTTTATTTTAAGGATTTAAGAAAAACTATGATTAATAAAAAATTTATTCAAATTTATAATGATAATTTAAAAACTTATCTTTCTATAAAAAATAAAAAAAGTAATTTTTTATTATTTTTTCAATCTTTTAAAGGCGAAACCATATTTTATTGGATTTTTTCCTTTATTAATAGTGGAATTTTATTAAGTATTTTTAGTTTTCATATTATTATTTTTATTTTATGTGTTCCTTTAAATTTTTTAGAATATAATATTCTTTTAACTCTTTTAAAAAAATCAAAAACAAAAAAACTATCTAAAAAAGAAAATGATATTTACAATCATATAGGAAATCAGAAGAAAAACATAAAAAAATATGTGTTTGATTATACATTAAATCATTACAAAAATAATGATCTTGTTAATTCATTAGATGATATTATTTCTTTTGTAAAAAACAATAAAGAATTAAATATAGAAAACTTATTTATCAATAAAATCTTTTTCCTTTTCGAAAGAGAATCTATTTCAGAACATTTTTTTATTAAAAAAATGGAATATATTTGTAATGAATTTAATTATAACAATTCTCAAAAAAGAGAATTAATTTTAAAAATGAAAGAAAAAATCAATAGTAAAAAAGATACCTCTTTTGACTCGCTTTTTAAAAATAACACTTATAGTAAAGTTAAATTTTAACTTTATTAACATTTTTACATCATTAATTTTATTTTAAGTCATTTTTTTTATGTTATAATTATACATATAACTAACTTAAAATAAAAAATATGAAAAAAGAAGTGTCCGAAATTGTAAAAAAGCTTTTTGAAGAAGAAATTTTTGAAGAACATTTTAATTCAGAAAAAAACTTTCTGAATTTATCTAAATTATTAAAAGAACAAGTAGAAAATATTTCCGAAAGAGAAAATATCTCTACTGATGTTATTCGTGAAGAAATTATTACTGTTGCAGAGAAACATCCATTGTTTTTTGATATTGCTCGAAACCAAAAAGATCGTAGAAAAATATTAAATGATATTTTCTCTGATCATACCGAAGTTAATCAACATTTTCTTAATAAAGTAGCTTTAAATATTATTGAAGCCTATAAAGGTAAAGAATTTAACATTAATACTTTATATCGAAAAATAAACCAAGTTGATACTATTGAAGATAAAAAGCATATTATTAACGATAATATCGCACGATTTTTAACATTTAATAAAGAACACGAATTAAAAGAAGCATTAGGTGTTATTAACACATTTATTGAAGTATCTGAATTTTCAAAAAGTGATATAGACGAACTATGGGATAAAAGTTATAATGACGATACTAATATCCATTATCAAAATTTCGTTAGTAAAATTATAAAAGAAGTAAACAACACTTCACTTATTGATTATCCTTTTACAGTACAAAAGAGAGCCAAAAAACTTGAAGTTAACTACAATAAGAAAACTAGTGGATTATATGATCATTTTATGTATTCACCTAAAAGTAAGAGGTTTGGGTTAAACTTTTCAACTGCCAATGATGGAACTGAAATTGAAGGTGATAGTATCATTAAACATTCGTTATCTTTTCTATCTACTTTATATTATTTAGAATCTTGGTTTGAATTTGATCAATTAGAAAATCCAAGTGTTGATAAAGTTAGAGAATTATTATATGCAACCTATACAGGATATTGTGGTGAAGATGAATTTAATAAATGTCTTAATCAAACATATTATGAAAAATTACTTGAAGATAAACAATATAATATTCCAAAAGATCCAATAAAGTTTAAAAAAGAACTTCAAAGAAGTCTCAAAGGTGCTAACAGACATTTAGATTTCTTTATAAGAGATTTTATTATGGCTCAAAAGTCAGAATTTCCTAAAGATAAAATTAATATTGAAGATATTTATGATAAAGATGAATTAGATTCTGATTTTAATAAATTTCAAAATGAATATTCAAGTGATTTCAGTCATCATCATATATATAATATAAATCACAAACAACTTGATCAATTATTTAGTTTAATTAAAAGCAAATTTGATATTTATTATTTTGGTGAAGTTAAAAGTAATAGAAGTAAAGATTTAATTTATCAAGAAGCCGAAAAGTTTACTAATGAGGAATTAAGGGCTGGACTTAATATGTTAGCTTATACTGGTAAAAATTCTGAAGGTGTTCTTGGGATTAATATAAGTGCGGAAGGTCTTTATAACTTTTTTGATAAAATAAAAACAAGATTTAATACATCAACAAAATCAAAAAATAATTGCCTTGATATTGAAAAAGTTGACAAAAACTTCAGAGCTATAGGCAAAATATTTATAGAAAATTATATTTTAAATGAAGATATAAAAGAAGTCCTTAAAAACTATAAAAAAGAAAATAATCAGATTATAAAAAATATTAGTAATTTTGAAAAAAATATATTATTACAAATATCTGATAAAATTAGTAATACAAAATGTTCACCACAAAAAGCACTTAGCAATGTATTAAATAATTTTGATATTAAAGAAAATATTAAATTTGATGACTTTATTGATAGATTAAAAAATAAATGGAGAAAAATTCAAAATAGTTCTCTTAGTGAAAATAATACACATATTATTGAAGGATTATCATTACAACAAGATAAATATTTATTACAGAAAGAAGTGTTTGATATGAAAGCACAATTAAAAGATTCTGCCACTAAACCAAAATAAAAGATTTATACCTGATCAAGGTATAAATCTCTTACCATTTGATGTTTTGAGTTTTTAAAACTTTTTAGTAAAAAACCTTTTTCTATAAGGTAAATACTAATATACTTTTTATCTCTTTTTGCTAAATGCATAGCAATAGAAACACTCATTTTATGTTTTGGATTTAATTTTTTAATTAAAACTCTAACTACATCTTCATTTTTTTCATCAGAAAAATAATGATACATATCCATAGTTAATTTATCTAAGAGTTTTATTTTTTCTTCGGGCGACATTATCTTTATGACTTCTTTAAATGCTTTTTTATGTCTATCTAAAACTCTTGAAATAGTTTTTAAAGATTCTTGTTTTTGCATTTTTCTTCCTTAATATCCTTAATTTATTCCTATATTATAATAAAATATTGTTTAAAAGTCAACCACTTTATTTTGCTCAAAAAACTTTTTATAGATACATTAGACATATTTTTTCTTTTTTTATTATATCATACTTTTGTAATTTTTTTTGTCGTAAATTTTTAACATAAATAATTAAAAAAATGATTGACTTTTAAAGTTATAGAGGTTAAAATATAGGCACACTAAATGATATTCCCCTATTATTTAGTTTTTCCCCGTTTTGAGCATTGCGAAAGCAGTGCTCTTTTTTTTATCTACGAAATTTTTTAAAAAATTTCTTTATCGCTTCATTTCTTTCTTTTGTTTTGACTTCTTCTTTTTTTCTATTATTAATATGATCGATAATATCTTGTCGTATTTCTTTCGCAAGCTTTGTTACAGAGTCATTTAATGCAGACTGATTACATATATTAATAATAGAACTTTCTTTTGCTGTATTAGTTGTTAGATACATTTCATCAGGAAATACACCAACCCTTAAAAGGTCAAGTCTATCAGCATCCCAACAAGCACCAATAGTATTTGCATCAGTTGTATTTCTTACTACAACTTCTTCTGAATAGTTATCAAAATCAATATTATTAGCATTATAACCATCACTATGATATTTACATGCAAATGCAAGTAGTTGTATTTTATGGTCATCTAAATTAAGATTTTTACTTAAATAAGTTAATAGTGCATCAGATGCTCTAAGACCATGTAATGGATCTACATCATCTGTCACCCTAAATGCGTCATGTACAAACGCAAATGCAATCAGTACATCTCTATGTACCTTTTCTCCTGCATCAGCAATAATTAAACCATTGGTGAGTACTCTTAACCAATGGTTTACACCATGTATATCAGTTAAATCTAATAAAAAGTTTTTAGATAATGCTTGAACAGTCTTTTTCGGTATTACTTCATATATATCTTCTATATTTACGATTCTTGGTGGTGTTTTACTATCTTCACTCATTATTATCCTCTTTTTAATAATTCTGCTAAATCTATCATAGCTGCATTTGCTCTTGATATGTAGTTTGACATGATTAAACTATGATTTGTCAACATACCAAAACCTGTTCTACTCATTATAAAAAGCGCAAAAACATCTTGTTGAGTGGCTTCAAGGTCTCTAAGTATTTGAGCATAACTTGCTTCAGCGTTTTTATCTTTTATTACCACACTGAAATCTTTTTTCATAGCTATCATTAAATGGTAAATAGCATAAACTTGTCCACGTGCTTGATAAAATATATCATCTACTTTTGTCCAAGGTGTTTTTACTTTTACTGTATCTTTTAAAGATATACAACTTTCTCCATCAAAACTAATATGATCGGCTTCTTTACATTTTGCTTGTGAAGATGGATCATTTGCAAATTCAACATTTTCTCTAACACTTGGTATACTTGCACTTAATCTTTGAGATAAACTTCCAAGTTTTTTACTGTACTCTTGAATAATATCAGCTAAATTATCAGCACGAGCGTAAAACTCTGATTTATAATTAGAAGACTTTATTTCTATATCGTTATTTGTGTCTTTTAACCCATTTAATTCGTAAATAAAATTTGTTAAATATTTCTCAGCTTCTTTATGATGATCTTGAATATCTGGAAAAATCCATGTTGTACTATCCATATTATATTTTGGTTGAGCAATAACCAAATTTGGATTTTCAACTGATTGAGATTGTGATCGAGTCATTGAGTGTCTAAATGCAGAATTTGTTACTCTTAAAATTTCTACAACACCAAACTCCCAGTTTGGAATATTATCAAGAAAAATAAAAGGGGGCATAACATCATTGGACATATAACCACCACGTTTATTTCTAAGTTTTTCTGATAATGTAATTGCTGTTAAAATGGTATATGTTCCTGTTTCCACTTGTTCTAAATTTTTAGATTGTTTAAAGTTATTAACTTCTGAATAAACATTAAACATAGGTGGTTCTTCTGAAACATAAAACATAACGCAACTTGATATAACAACAAGCAGCAAAGCAATACTAATAACTATCATTTTTATATTTTTCATTTTGTTTTCTCCAATTGGTCATTTATGACATCATAATTTATGTCTGTTTTATTATCTCTATAAACTGAATAATCAGTGCTATCATTATTACATAAATATAAAACATTACCATAATGTCTTTTATCTGAAACATTAATTAATGGAATAGTATAGCAATAATTAAATGTTTTAACAATAGTGTTATACATTTTTTTCGCATAAGCTGTTTTAAAATTATTATTGGATATAATATTAAATGCAACCCAACCATCTTCTCTAATATCTTTTTTTAATTCGTTCATAAATTCAATAGTTGTTACATGCCAAGGAATCATTCCTTTTCCATTAAATAAATCCATAATGACAACATCATATTTTTTATCAGATCCTTTTAGATAATTTCTCGCATCTTTAGGTATAAAAGTACCATTAATTTCTTTTTCTAAAAAGTATTTTTCAGCGATTTCTTTTTGCTGACTATCAATATCTACGTAATCAAATTTTACAGGAGTCTTTCTTAAATATTCAGAAGCAGTAAATCCAGCAGCACCCATTACAAGAACATTATTTAAGGGCTTTATATCGAAATTTGAAAATAAATATTCATTAATTAACTGAATATAAGTAAATCCATATAATCCATTAATAATACCACTGGAATAACTTGTATTTATCTTTAGGTATTTTGAAGAACTCATTATTTTATTATCTTCAACGACTTCATAATTACCATAAGCATTTGTTGCGACAAAATTTTCTTTTTCATAAAAAACATTTAATGAGTAAGAAGCCATAAGTAAAATCAATAATCCAAAGTTAGTAACCATATTTTTAAAGCCTACTATCATTAAGATTAATACTGTTATCAAAATAGCTTCAATAAAAAGAGTATAAGCCATTCCAAAATAGTACATTAAAATTAACGTAGTGACTAAACTTCCTAAAACTGAACCAACAGTATTAATAGCAAGACTTACTCCTGTTATTTCAGAAACATTACTTTTTTTGAAAAAATTTGTTAATATAGGTATAGTTTGCCCAAGAAGATAAACAGGGGGAAAAAGAAATAACAATAAGTATATTCCAGATGTAATTAAAATATTATTAATGAAATAATTTACCAATGAAAAAAATGTATCCATAAAAGGATAACTAAAAAAAACTGTAATAAAAATACCTGATATATACCAATTAGAAGATAACTTTTTTAAATATTCTTTTTGTTCTAAGTCTTCTTTTATCTTTTTATCCTTATCTTTTTTATTTTTTCCAAAAATAAATACAGAAGAAGGTTTAAAAATACCACCTTTATAATAACCCAATGAAAGTGCAGCAAGAAAAACACCAACAACTAAACTCATTGTTACTACGGAACTTCCTATAAAAGGAACAAGTTGCCTTGCTATTAAAACCTGCATAGAAACAGAAATAAAACCTTCTAATAAAAGAATTGACAGTGTTTTGCTTTTATTCATTATTTTCACCTAAATATTTTTGATAGAAATTTTTAAAACTCTTATAATCACTTTTTTCGAAAAATTCAAATAAATCATCTCTATACACTGAATCATCAAAACCATATGAAATGCCAGCTCCAAATAAATCTTGCGGAATATTAAAAAACATAACTTTAAATGTCTCTATATCTTTTATCGGATGATTTAAAAAATTTTGAGCATACTCGAAAATTAAATAATGTTCTTCATATAACTCTTCTATATTATTAAACATTAATAAATAATTTTCTTTTATTTTTATTTGTTTTTTAATTAAATTATCTCTTTCTACTTCATATTCTTCATTTTTAATTTTTTCTGTTAATTTATTACCAAAACTAGAAAGTCCAGAACCAGTAGTTGCAAATGTTATTGTATGATTTCTAATAGCATCTTTATTATTAAAAATGTTTGACATGTTTATTACCTCTTTATTTTTAATAATAATATATAATAAATAATTAAATATCAAATAGTTTTTAAAAAAAGTATTGCTTTTTATTTGATTTTTTATTATAATATAAACAATAGTGGAGAGAAATATGTGATCTATACTAAGATAAAAAAATACTGATTTTATTTTTATTAAATTTATAAAGGGGTACTATGAAATATTTAGAATTATCAAAAAAAATAAAAAAACTTTTAGAAAATGATATTCATTTTAGAAAAGAGTTTTATAAAAAAAATATAAATGAACATTTTGGTAATTTTGAAAACTATGAATCTTTAACTAATGTTGAAAATTTTTTCAATGATTATAAAGCAAGAAAACATTATACAAAAAAATCTTTTTTTAAAAAGCATAGTCTTGAAAGTGACTTTTTTAAAAATGCTATTAAGTTTAATTACAACCAAGAAAAAAAGTATCTTACAGAAAAAAATATAAATACACTATGTAAACGACTCATAAAAATAAAAAATGATTACCCTGCACTTTATTTTATTGATAAAGATTTTGATATTTTCATTAATAATTTTAAATTATTTTTTCCTTACTTCTTTGAAAAATATATATTGAAATATATTCTCATTGATATGTTTACTGATTTTTTATGGGAAAGTAAAATATTAGTAGATATTAACAATATAGACACTTTTTATGATCTTTTTACTCTCGAATGTTACTATACTTACCAAAGTAGATTTATGAATACTATTGGCGATATTTTTGATGATGGTATTAATACATTTTTTAAGGTATTGATAGGTTATACAAACAATAAAACTATCATTAGTTATGAAGATGGAAATTTTTTAATTAATAAATTTTGTGATATGACTTTTGATTATTTTTCTAATAAATCATTTAAAAAAGTTAGAAAACATTGTTTAGGTGAGTTATCACATAATTATCATTTAAAATACAAACAAAACAACAAAGAGTTTATTAATTTTCAACTCTACTTCGATAATATTTTTTCAAAAAAACATTCTTTAGAAGAGCCTTATCTTTTTTGTGCGGATTCGGTTTTGTTAATTGGTCAAGATATAAAAATTTCAACAGAAGAAATAAAAGAAAATCTATTTCATTTTCCTGATTCTTTATATTTGATATTAAAAGAAGGTAATGATTATATAGCTTATTATCTCGATGATGAATTCACTAAAGGAAAAATGGTTATATTTGACAAATACAAAACATTAACAGAAGCAATTGATTATTTGGTTAACTAATAAGAGGTCTATTTTTAATGAAAACTTTTAATGAAACCAAAAAAATTATAATTCAAAAAAAAGAAAATTTAAATCTTTCTGATTTCTTAGATTTTGTTGTGCGTACTCCTTATGTAAGGAGTATTTTTTTTGATGTTATAGAATTATCAGAATTTGAATTATTTCTATATAATAAAAAAATAAAAGAATATAATAATGAATTAGAGGTTTTTTTAGATCATAATTTTTAATTTTTTCTTTTGTGTTATAATATAAAAAAAGTACAAAATGAGTAAACAACATCAAAAAATACGAAACACAATATCAAGAAGTAATCATTCTTTATATTTTCGTAATCTAATTCATACAAAAAGCAGTTTAAAACCGCTTTTTTTTTGTTTTTTAAATAATTAAATTTTATTTCTTTTTTTTAATCCAGTATTTTTTGAAGATATTTTACCTATTTCTGTTTGTATATCAGAATGTTCTAGTTCTGGTTTTTCTAACTTTATAATATTAATTAATTGATTAGATAATCCTTGTTGACGACAATTATCTGATGTATATCTGTTTTTTATCACATTTCCTTTTAACTGGATTCCAGCAACAACATTGTTATCTTGTATTAATTGATAACGTAGTCCTTTTTTACCAGAAAATATTTTTATTTCTTGATTTTTATTAAGAGAATCTTTTATTTTCTTTGACACATTTACTTGTTGTTCTTTTCCATTATTTGGATAAACAAAAACAGAATCTTTTGGATGAAGCAACCAAGATAATAAATCTTCTTCTAATTCTTGTTTTTGATCAAGTTTTTCTTTCATAGAATTAATAACTTTAGATATATCAATGTTAGAAAAAATATGATCATCACCTGAATGATTTATACAATAAATTTTTCTTCCGTCAAAATTCACTTTATAAAATGTAACATCAGGATCTTGATTTATTATTTCTTCTGGACTCAAACCTTCTTCTTCTATAAAATTTTCTACATCTATATTTTCTGAAAACTCATAATTAGGAATTGTTTTAGAATAATATGTTTTTAATTTTTGAAAATAATAGTTTTCTTCTGATGTTAATTTACTATTTGCAAAACCATATTCTTTTACTGGCTTAGATATTATATCTTCAAAAGCTAAAAGGAATGCATTAGGATAATATAAACCAATTTCTTTTATATAATCTGTAGAACCATGTATATTTGCTTTTATGTTTTTATCCCCCCTATATATTGCAGCAGCAAGGCGATGATTTCCATCCATTATAATATGTCCTAAATTAGGTGCATTTAATTCAGGAACACCAACATCTATATCAATAGGATTATCAAATCTATTTTTGACAAAATAAGCTATTTTTTTGATATGTGCTAAACGTAATTTCTTTTTATTTATAGGCTTTTTATTTTCTAAAATTTCAGTATCAATTAGTTCGGCTTTATTTCTTTTCAAACACTCTTCAATTTCTTTTTCAGTTATAGGATTATCTAAATGTTGCCAACAAGACCAAACATCACAACGTTCTGATAATTCTTCAACAGGTATATTATAAAAAGATTTTTCAATAATATCATCCAATAACCAATTTTCTATATTTCTAATTTCTTTTACTTTTTTTGTTTTTTCTAATATCTCTTTTAATGATAATTTTTTTAAGCAATTTATATATTCTTTTTCAATTATTTTTAAGCGAATAGATTTTTTATCTTTATGTGGAATGTTTTTATCAACTGGTATATTTAAAAAGTCTTCCATATATTCTAAAGAACTTAATGATTCTTTTATCATATGTAATGCTAATAAATTTTCATCAATATCAAAGTTATGAGCCATTAATTTTGTTTGTATTGCCATAACTCTTATTTCTCTTTGTACAGCCTTATATGTTGTTGGTTGTTCATATTCTTCATCGAAAACTTTTACTTTCGTTTTATAGTTAAGATCAAAACTATTTTTTAATAATCTTTCAGGTTGCTTTTCAACAAAGTCTATCATATGAGCATAATCATGATATAACGTATAATAACTTTTTATTCCAGCGGCACTAATACCTATTTTTGGAACGATACTATATTTTATTTCAAAATTGCTATCATTATTATTTAAAAAACGGTTACTATAACCTTCTCCTTTAAAAACATCTTTTTCAGTTAAGCCTAATATTTCATATTTTTCTTTTAAATGATTTATTATTTCAGAATATGGAATATCTTCATTTAAAATTTTATTAATTTTTTGGTTCATTTTTTATTTTTATTATAACATATAATTTAGTTTTTTAACATTATATATATTTCATTTAAAAAAGAATATTTTTATTTTAAAATAAATAATTTTAATTGATTAAATAATTAAAATTTGATATTATGTTTTAATATATATAATAAGGTATTCTTATGGCAAGTATAACAAATAAATTTAAAAATATTAATATTAATAGAACTTTAGAAAACTATAAAAATGGTAAAGATATTATTAAAAATAAAATTTTAAATTATCATAAAGATATTACTATTTCATCTACAAAAAAAATTAAATTTTGTTTATATTTATATCTTATTTTAGGTTTTATCTTTCTTAATTTAGGTTATTATTATATGGCTTTTGATAAACCTTTTTTTGTTTTATTATCTTTTGGATTAAGTTTGTTTTTTGGTTATAAAAACTTCTCTATAATTGATTCAAAACAATATAATTTTTTAATAAAAGATATTAAAAAAGAATTAAAAGAAAATAATATTGATATTAATAATTTTAAAGAATTATTCTCAAAAACTGAAAATGATTTTAAAAATTCAAAAGAAGCTAAAATATTCTTAAAAAATTATATTGAGAAATTATAATTTTACTAATATATTGGATTTTTTTATAATTAAGGAACTATATATGCAAAAAGAACAAAGTAATATTTTATTAGAATTATCTTTTCTATTTTTTGCAATAGCTTTAAATGTTGGTTATGAGATACTTATAAACAAATTTAAAACAGATAATACTTACTCTTAAAAAGAACTCTCAAATTTCTTTAATAGACATAATAACTGTCAAATTAACAACACATACACATTAGCAAGATTAGAAACACAAAATAATAGTTATTTATATATTTTAAAGATGAGATACGAGAATAATGATTATTATATAAAACTAGAAAAAACTCATATGATTACTGCTGGTTATTTATGGAAAGGATATTCTCATGATGGCAAAATTAAAGTTAAAGCAGGTGATATTCTTTTAAATAAAGAAGGTTTCGATTTCAAAATAAAAGAAGTAATTTATCATATGTGGAGAAAGACCATAGATAGCGATATTTATAAATTTTGTTACTATAATTAAATATTTAATTAATCCATTCAGAACCAAAAAGATACTCAGAAAATTTCATAACTTAAGGATTCTTGATTTATTCCTTTTACTTTTATATTATTTACAACATGATCAAAAGTAATCCTTGAAAACTTATTTTCTGTAACTAAATTATAAAACAAATCATATTTTTGTTCTTCTTTTATAAATTTATTATTTGTATAAACATAAGTTCCAAATTTTCTGCCTTGTGTTATTAGATCTACTAATATTTCTTCAACATTTTGATTGTTTTCTTTTGTTAACTCAATAAACTTATTTATAAATATATCTTTATTAAATATAATAAAATCGCTTTTTTCTAAGGAAGAAATAAACGCTAAATGTCTTTTATATTTTTTTCTTAATAAATAACTTAAATAAGCATTATAAGTATCTATTAAATTACTATAATATACTTCATTATCCTTAAATAATATATAACCAACAGACTCATTATTTTTTGTTTTTAAAAAAGTTATTTTTTTCACTTTTTCATTATTCTTAATAATTTCTTTAAACTTATTTTCATTATTAGGAAAATCTATTATTTGATCATTCTCTTCAAGTTTTATATTTTTTATATTAAAACAACTTGTAAAATAATTTAATAATTCAAAAAGTGTTAAAAAGTTTTCTTTTTCTTTTAGCATTTTTTATTCCTCTTTTATTTTAATTTATCATAATTTTTACTTTTTAGAACAAAAATAAAAATTAGTTTTCTTCTAATATTGCAATGGTTGCAACCAAGTTAGGTTCTTTTAAGCTGTTTAATAATTTATTTTTTAATTCAATATTTTTTGTAAAATTCAACCTTTCTGGTGTTACAGATTTTTTTAACATGCTTAAAGATTCCTCATAATTACCAGAATGACCTCCAAAAGATTTAACATCATTAAAATATTTTGTTATAAAATAATACTCTACATCGTCTACTTTAGTATAAGCAACATAATATAAAGGATTACCAGTTAAATGAGATAAAGAGAAGCTTTCTTTTTTTATTAAGAAATCAAATAAAGAGTTTTCATCTATTTCATCAATATTTATATTTTCTTCAGTTAATATTTTATATATGTGTTTGGTAGCAATAGGATTGTCATACATTAATTGTTGAGCCTTTACTAATTCTTTTTTTTCACTTTCAGAAAGATTAGTATATCCATTGTCTACCTTCTGCCTTAATGTCTTGGAAGCAAAGTAAGCTTGCTTTTTATATCCTGTTAAAGCATTTTTATACTCTTTTGGTAATTCTTTTCTTACTATATTCATAATACTTTTCCTTTTTATCTAATTAATATTTATATTACATTAAAACTTTAATATTTTAAATATTTTTTCTTGTTTTTTACTTCTCAGTTGATATAGTATATTTAAAATTTAATATCTCAACAAGGAAAAATAATGGAGAAAAAAGTTAATCAAGATGATATAATAAATAACCAGAACTTATTTAAAACTGGAAATAATGATTATGAAAAAGGTAAAAAAATAATTTCAGATTATATTAATAAAAACATTAATAAGTTATCAGAAACTTCTTTAGCAAATAAAATTGTATCTCTAATTATTTCTATACTACTTTTTATTTCATTTTTTTTACAACTTAAAGATTCATCCTCTTTTCCAGAAAAAATATCTAATTTAGATATTTTTTATTTAGTATTTACTCCATTAATTTTTTGTCTTATAATCTATAAAATTTTTAGTATTTTTCATAAAATTGAATATAAGCATTTTATTAAAAACATTAAAAAAGAATTAGAGAGTAATAATATAGATCCACTTTTTCATGAAGATTTAATAAACAGCAAAGATGAGAAAAATATAGACAAAAATAAAAGATTTTTAAAACAATATTTAAATAAATAATTTTATTTACTCTTTATTATTTTATTGATATTATATTTTTTAGGAGATTAATATGAATATAATGACTAAGTTTTCACTAACAACATTTCTTCAAATTGCGCTGATTTTTTTCTTAGTGGTAAATATGTATTCCTTTAATATAATAGAAAATATGTATTTTTATGGATTATTTAAGTCTTTTTTCCTTTATAATCTATTTGTTATTTTTTTTAGTTTTCAATTTTTAACTAAAGATTATTCAGAATTTATAAAAATGGATGAAATTTCAACAGATGAAACTTTTATGAATATGTATAATTTTCAGAAAAAATATTCTTTGTTAGTTTGGTTTTGATAAAGTTAGTTTTTATTTTGTTTAACCTTTATTTCTTTTTCAAAATTTTCTAACATCTTAGAATTGTTTTTTAATATTTCTCTTATTTCACTAATTTTTATATTTTGCTCTTTATTTTTTTCTATTAATATTTTTAATATATTTTTCAGTTGATATTCTTCTTTTTCTTTAAAATTAGAAAAAATATTTTTTAATATTTCTATATTTATAACTTTTTTATTTATTTCATTTTTTATTATTTTTTCTTTTATTTTTATTATTTCATTTTTTATATTAGTTTCTTTAGCGAGATCTTTATAAAGTTTGTTTTCAAAATTATTATACAATATTTTACTTATTTTATTCATAAAAGAATTAATATTTTTATTAGATAAATTTTCATATTCATAATTCAATCTTTCTTCTATTAATTTATTAATAAAATTTAAATCTTTTTTATTTTTAAAGTTTTCTATAAAAGCTTTATTTATTAATGATATAAAAGAATAATGATATACATTAGGATCATTTACAACATCAAACATATCATCATAAAAATTAATTTTTTTATAATATTTAGACAAAAGATTATTTATAAAATTCAGTTCTGAATAAGGATAAGATATATATTCTCTTTTTTCTTGTTCATTTTTTATTTCTTCATCTATTTCTATTTTTGTTATATCATATGCCTCTATTTCTTCATCGATTATATTATAATTTAAATTAGCTAATTCTTTACCTTTTTTAATAAAATTATTATCTGCATCTTTACATTCTAAATAATAACTTAATAAATAATGAAACATAATCTCTAATAAATTTTTTTTTATTTCATCCTTAAATTTATGACATTTTTGACTAACTCTCCTATCAGTTTCTATTTTTATTTCATTATATTTATTAATTATCCTACCACTTAATTTTTTCTTTTTTATTATATTTTTAAAACTTCCTTGTATATTTGGTAAATCTTTATATAAAGAAGAACATAGAAATTTTTCTAGTTCATGAGTAAAAATTTTCTCTCTCCAACTATTTAAAATTTCTTTGTTGTTTTCAGATAAATTATCTTCTGATAAAATTATTATAAATGAAATATTTTTATTTATATTTTCTTTTATATTAATTATTTGTGAAAAAATTAATTTTAAACTTACTTCATCTCTTATTCTATCTATTTCATCAATTATAACCAATATATTATTCATATTTTTTTCAGCTTTTATTTTTAAAATATCATTTATGAAGTCTAATGAAGTAGAAAACTTTTTATTTATACCTTTTACTAATTTATTTATACTTTTTATAAAATTATTTTCTGTATTTATTTCTTTATTTAATAAAAAAGAATAATTCACATATGTATAAGATTTATTTTCTTTTTTTATTTTTTCAACATTTTTTATTAATTCATTTATTAAATTGAAATTATTATCATAAATAGAAGCATTTATATATTTTATATATTTGAAATCTTGTTTTTCTATATACTCTTTATTTTCTTTTAAAAATTTTTTTATAAAAAAAGTTTTACCTGTTCCCCAATTACCGTTTAATAGTAATGTATTATTAGTTTCTTTTAATGATAAAAAATATTTTACTTTTGCTTCTAATTGATTTGAACTTTTCATATTTTGCTTTTATTAATAATTTTCTAAAACATATTTCTTTAATAACCTTAATATATCATTTTTCACAGTCTCTTGTACTAGTTTAATAAAATCAGAACTTATATTATCATCTTTTCTCCAAGATTTTCTAATTACTTGATTTAAGTATTTACCAAAATAATTATTGATTTCATCTTCATTACCATCAACTTTTTTAATTTCATTAATTAATTTTTTTCTGTTGTCTACTTTCTTATCATTTTCAATAATTTTTTCTATTGCTTGATTTATTAATAACTTAAATTCTTTTATTTTTTCATGATTTTCTTCCATTTGTAACATCTGAGCTAACAATGATGCAACACCTTGTGTTGTATCTGTATCAAAATTAACATTTACACGTTTTACATCAAAATCATTATTTAACGATTTTTCATCAGCTTGCTTATCTATATAACCATGATTATCTTCTTCAAAAAATATTGAAACTTCTTGTGCTTTATTACGATTTGTTTTTTCATAAACTGAATTTTTTATTTCTTTTAATAAATCATAAAAATCTTTTATTATATATTTATTATCAACATCTACAATATCTTTTATTATACCTATTCTTTTGAGGTAATTTTCACTTTTTTCTATAAAATCAACTAACATATATTCATCATTTTTCTTATATATTTTAGCGTAATTTTGAATTTCTACACTGTTTTTTTCAGGATCTATACCACTTTGTATATTCTCCCATAAAGGATAAGTTTTCCTAAATATAGAATTCTTTGTTATTTTTTTATATAAATCTTTAATATGTTCTATATGATCAATGGGATCTAATGAAGATGTTTTCAGATTAGCGTATTCTGCAAAAGCAGACTTTATATTTGTTACATTCTCATTGTTTCTTGAAAAGTCAACAATAAAACAATCTTCTTTATTTTTTGTAGTTCTATTAACACGACAACAAGTTTGGACACAAGTAATTCCTCTGATTGCCTTATCAACAAACAAAGTATTTAATTCAGGTACGTCAAATCCAGTTTGAAGCTTATCAACAACAACAATAATACCATTTTTACATTCTTTAAATTCATTAATAACCTGTCTTTCTGTTTTTCCGCCATTTAATTCTTTAGCATCATTATTTGATTCAGAACCAGTATAAACAATTGACAACTTGAATTTCTCTAAAAAACTTTCTTTATCTATTTTAGGATTTTCTTCAAAATATTTTTCAAGATCATTTTTTAAATTATCAAATAACTTTTTAGCAGAACTTATAGAGTATGTAGCTAACATTGATTTACCACGACATCTTACTAACTTAAAAGACTTTTCCATACAAAATTTTATAACAAAGTTAGATATTATTTTTAAACGATTTTCATCTTCATAATATTGTTTATTACTAATAGAAGAGAATATTTCTTTTTTCTCTTTTATAGATTTATAATGAGCAGTATCTATTTCAGGTTCAATAGCATAAGGGATTACATTTTTAGTGGGATCTAATACATAGCCATCTTTTATTGCATCATTCATGGTAAAACTATCAAATGGCTTCCATATAATATCTTTACCATGACATTCGCTATATTCACCAAATCTTGCAAGAACTTGATCACTTGGGGTTGCTGTTAAACCAATAATTAAGTTCTTTTTATTTGATTTTATACTTTCAACATTATTATGTAGGTCATCAAAAAGATTTTTCATATTATGATGTTGTGAACCCGAATTTGAACGATGTATTTCATCAATAATAAATGCTATTCTTCCATCACTAAGATCTTTCTTAATATCATTAGTAAATATTTTATTAAGGCTTTCTTCATTTTTAAATTTTTGAATATTAACAATAATTATTTTTGCACCTTTATTAGATAAAGATTTTTTTAATTTTGATGAAGTGTCAACCTCTTCAATCATTGACTTATTAATATTCATATTAGACATTGTTTTTGACATTTGATCTCTTAAATCAAGTCTATCCGCAACAATTAACACTTTATTAAACATAGGATTATCATTTATATAAAAGTCTTTTAACCTTAGTGCTAACCATGCTATAATTAAAGACTTACCAAAACCTGCGGAATATTGAAGAAGCATTGAGTAAACTTCTTTATTGTTTTTAAATTTACCTCTTTTTTCTAATATGTCTTGTTTCAAGGATTCTGGTAAATCTGAAAGTTCTTTTTCTAATTCATCTAAACACAGATGTTTTTCTTGCTCATTTTCATATAAATATTTTATTCTATTTATTGTTTTATCTACACCAAATTTTTGATTAGGACGTGGTGATCTTAGTTCGGTTTTATCATTAAAGTTATAATAATATATTTCATTGTTAATATTTTCAGGAGAATAAAGTTGAGTAAGTGAATCAGAAACTTTTTTCATTAAGTTTAAATCTTTCATATTTTTTTGCGGGAGAAGATGGAATTTTGACAATCCTTCTTCATAAAAATCTTCATCAGTAAACTCTTTTTTCTCATAAACTTTTCTTGCTGATTGTTGTAAGTTTCTAATAGATCTATGAATATAAGTTTCTTCCATATCTAAAGTTATACAATGTACAGGGCGTTCAAATATTTTTAATACATCATTCTTAAAGTTATCCGCTTGATCTTCTTTTAAAAATTCTAATTCAGGATATAAATAATTAACACATAAATCTTTATAACCACGCATTAATATTTGTTTTCTTCCTTCTAAATGTGCTGTTTGATTGTATCTATTCGCATATTTAAATTCTATTAAACTGAAAGGTATACCATTAACGAAAACAAAAATATCAGGTATTCTATGATATGTCTTTTTTATATTTTCAAAATTTATTTTATAATTAACCTGATTTGATATAGTGAAAATATTTTCATTGAAATCTTTATTATAACCGTAAGAATTATACATAGTTTCAAATAATTCAAATTTTTTATCTCTAATAATAATTCCTTTTCTTAATAAAAAAGCGGTATTACTATAATATAGTATTTTTTCTGCAACAATATTTTTTGCTTCTTTTAAAAATTCTTCTTCGGAATTAAAAACATTGTTTAATAAGTAATTATAATTTTTTTGATTAATAGGAGATCTTAAAAATCTCAATAAGTCTTCTTCAACTATTAATGAATTATCTATAGTATTCCCTGATACATATTCATAATTAAGCGTTTCTTTAAAAAAATTAATTATAATCTCTTGTTCTATTTGTGTTTCACCGATTCTTTTCATTATTTTTTACCTTTATATTTTTTCCTTACATTTGAGCTAACTTCTAAATCAACTTTCACTTTGCGAATAGCCATATCATCAGGTAATCCACGCATTATCCAACGATAAATAATTGCTTCTTTTTTTTCTTCAAATTTTAGTTTTTCTACTTTTTTAATTGTTTGTGGATTTATTTTTTGTTTTAAAGTATCTATTTTCATAGATGAATATTTATCCCTACCAAAAGTTTTTAATTTTGCATAATCACTAAATTTATTTTTGTTTTTTCTATCTACAAATTTTTTGATATTTTTAGCAATCATTATACTATGTTCATTTGTTGCATTTGGAAACCTTATTTCGGATTCGCTTTTAAAATTATTTCCATTTAATGATAATAAAAAATCTTTATTTGAAGGTAAATAGAATTCAAGTTTTTCTAAAAACTTTTCGCAATATTCAGTATCAATCGAAAATTTAACATCTAAACTTTCTGTTTTTACAAAAATATCTAAGCTTTCAGGAACAGCAGGTTCGAAACCTGCTGATATTGACATTTTTTCACCCCAATTTGTTTTTATATTTTTTGCAAAATCAAAATCTAAATGCATTAAATTTCTCCGTCATAAACTCTTTTTTTACCAGTAACAACATCGTTTATCAATACTTTCTTATACTCTTCCAGTAAATCAATTTGTTTTTCTAGTTCATTAAGAGCCTCATCAATTCTAGATGTTTTTTTATCTAGGTAGTTTGATATAGATTCCTGCTCTTCAGTAGGTATTTTTAATATATACCCATTTTCAATCAACTCTCTATTTAATATTTTTGCACCATATATATTTTCTTTTGCATTATTGATAAAGAAGTAAGACATAAAATAATATAACCAGTTTAAATTTATATTTTTATTATTTTCAAAAGCGGCTATTGCTTCATTTGTATATAATGGAACTTTATTAAAAGAGCAAGATCCCACTGATAACTTAAAAGAAAATAAAAGAGAATTTTCTTTTACAACTTTCATATTTTTTTCTTTTATACCATAAATTGTTAAATATTTTTTTGTATCATATAAATATTTTTTATTTAAATCAGAAATATTAGCCCACTTAAAATCATTTTCATTTCCATAAAACGATTCCTTTTTTGAATCAGGAGTGTTACCCGTTTTATAATTTATTAGGTTTTTTAAGTGTTTTACCTTCCAATGACTCGGAATATCCCCCAACCACTCAATATTACTATCTTTCATAGGAACAGTGTCATCTAATCCTTTTGTCACCGCTTTATGAATAATAGCCTTCCTTTCTTCTATTAAGAGATCTTTTTGTTTTTTTAAGGTCTCAACAGAATCATCGATTTCTTGAGTTTTTTTGTCGAGGTAGTTTGCAATGGCTTCTTGTTCTTTTTTCGTGGGAATATAAAACCTTTCATTTTTAATTAAATCTTGACTAATATTTGGTTGTATTCCATTTAATGCTTTCAATATAAATATATTTTTATGATTTAAAAACATATAAAATAAATATTTATAATTTTCTTTTGCTTTATCTAAGACACAACAAGCTTGATTTGTTGTTGCGTTATCAAAATCAACTATACCCATCTTTCCAATAGTTGCTCCGTACATAGCAATAATTATTGAATTTTTTTTATAAAACTTTAAATTACAATCATTTAATGCAAATTGAGTTATTTTTTTCTTTGTGTTTTTCACATAACCATTATTTAAATCACCGCTTGCAATCCAATTAAACCCCACTTTACTATAATATTTATCTTCATTACTTTTAGGTGTTGTTCCACTACTTATTAAAGAAAACAACTCATTAACTTTATATACTTTCCAGTGTGAAGGTATATCACTAATAAAATCAATGTCAGAGGGTTTATAATTTTCATATCTGTTAGTCATTGAAAACCTCCTGCATAAGTTTTGATAACTTATCATGAGAATCCAACAAATCTTGTTGAATTTCTTCTAATGGACGTAATACTTCTGGTTTATAAAAAATCTTATTAAAGTTTACTTCAACACCAATTATTCGATCTTTTAATTCATATTTCTTTTCCACCCATTTATTTAGAAATTCTTCAATATTTTTATTATTTTCTTCCTCATTAAAAGAAAAAGGTATAACCTCATAATCGGTTTCTTTTTTAGATGATAACTCAACAAAACACTGAATATGTTCAGGCTTTGTTTTTGTTGCTTTTTTATAAGAAGCTTTAAATTTAAGTTGTCCACAACCCAAATCATTTATTTTTCCACTAACATCTTTAGCTTCAATTGTTTCTTTTTCAGTATTATACTGATAAACAGTATTATCATCTAAAACAACAATAAGTTCACTTTCATCAACATTAATTTTTTCAGTTAACTCTTTTGCTTTTCCTTTTAAATCTTCATCACTAATTTCATTTAATTTATCTAATGAAAAACGTTCACCTGTTTCTTTCAATCGGATTTCTTTTACGTTTTCAATTTTTATTGATTTAACTTCTTTATCATTTTTCATAGGAACAAAAGCTTTACCATTTACATCTTCATGAGTAATAACTAACTTTTGCTTATTATAATAAAAATAAGAACGATCAAAAACTTTTACTTTTTCATTATCTACATTATCATTTAAAAGCCATTCAACAATTTGCTCTCTTTCTTTTTCTGCAATTTCTTTATTTTTACTACCTTTTGATTTTTTTAATTTAGTAAACATTTTAGAAGAATCAATTAATTTTATTTTATTTTTATTTTGGGGCTTTTTATTTTTATTTAACACCCAAATATAAGTCGTTATACCTGTATTAAAAAATTCATTTGTGGGAAGTTGAATAAGTGCTTCAAGGTAATCATTATCAAGTATCCATTTTCTAATTTCAGATTCACCTGAACCTGCATCACCTGAAAATAATGGTGAGCCATTTAACACAATGCAACCAAGAGATAATTGAGTTGGGTCATCACTTAATTTTGCAATAGCGTGTTGTAGAAACAACAACTGACCATCTCCAATAGAAGGATAATAATGAAAACGACCAGTTTTATCATTTCTAATTGATTTTTCTTCATGTTTCCAATCAACACCATAAGGTGGATTTGCACCTATAATATTCATTTGAGTATCTGAAAACTTATCATTAGTTAAGGTGTTTCCATATTCAATTTTTGATGATTTTCTAAAACGGCTTTCTATTTTTGCTAACGCATATAAAGAGGAATTATGTTCTTGTCCAAAAGTTTTCATATATGGCATTTGTTCAAAAGGTGTATTATTACTTATTAGCATATCATCAATATTATCTTCTATTCCAAAAAGCATATTGCCACCACCACATGTCATATCATAAATATTAATATTTTTAGCGGTATCAGTATAGTCTTTATAATAGCCAACACAAATACCTGATATTAATGAAATTATATCACTTGGAGTATATTGCTGACCCGCAGTTTCTGCTGAAATATCAGCCCACCTACGCTTTATATCTTCTTCAAGAGTTGTAATGTCACTGTTATTAAAATTGGTTAAATCAATTTCAGACCATGCTTTTACATACTGAAATTTTACATTTTTATCATCAAGTATTTTCAAATATTTATGAATATCAAGCTTATTATCGCCTTCCCTTGACTGGATACCTAATAAATCTTTTGTTTCAGGATCATAACTATCTAAATATTCATTAAGAGTTTTATTAAAACCAAGATCGTTTTCACAAACTTTCTTTAGAGTAATACCCTCTTTTACTAACAACTCATTCATTCCATAAATAGATTGATTATATTGAATATTCTCTTGAACTTCTTCAATATATTCTTCAATTGCTTCTTCTCTTGAACCAAGTTGTTCTTCTAATTCGTTTAGTTTTCTTAATATTCTTGATTCAGTCATTAATAATGCAAACATAGGCATCATATATTCAGGGAATTGGCTATCTTTTATACTAACACCTCTCAAAATGTCAGCAGTACTCCATATTTCACTTGCATATGATAAAATATCTTTATTCTTTAATTCCATTGCTTTTCCTCTTTTTATTTTTATTGTTGCTAATATATCAAAAAAAAATAATATTTTCAAATACTTTTTAATTTATTCTTTTTATATTATTTTATTTTATTATTTTTTCAATAATTTTAAATTTTTCTAAAAAAGCTATTATATTAATATTTATTTTGATTTTTTTATTTTTTATTATATATAATAATATCATTAGACAAAAACAAAAGTTAAACATATGACAAATAATCAAAAAAATTTAAATATACTTAAATCTTATAAAGAAATACATAATATTTTATTTAAACTCAAATATGAAAAAATATTTTATAATGAAAAACTTACTATTAATAATTATATAAAATCAATTATTTATTATTTATTGTTTATATCTTTAGAATTAAAGTTAAAATCTTTAACCAATGATAAAGAAATTATTAAATCTCATTCTATTTTTTGTCTTTTCGAAAACATTTCTGATAATATTAAAAATGATATTATTAAAGAAATAGAAAAAGGAACTCAGTTTACCCAAAATGATTTAGAAACTTATTTAAAAGAAAATTTTTCTGGTAATTGTTTTAAAAAAGTTAGAAACTTTACAAATACAAAAACTATATATTATGATAAAGATATTATTCATAATATTATTTATTATTTAGAACCTATTGAAATAAAGAATAATTATTTTGACAGAAAAAATAATAAATTTTCAAAATCAGAATTTATGACACCATATGTTTGTTTTAAAGTTTTATATTCAATTTATTATGAAAACAAAATTGATAGAGATACAATTAAATTATATAAAGAATTTGAATATATAAATATTTTAAATCAGTTTTATTATTATTTCATTGAAATATTTTTAAAATATCTCTTAGAAAAAAATAACATTAATATTTATGAAAAAAATGATTTTAAACCACATAATATAAAATATTTATATCATAATATTCCTAAAAAAGAAAAAGATAATTTGTTATTTTTCTTAAAAAATATAAAAACAAACAATGAAAACAAAAATGATATTGGTATAATTTTAAAATTTTATAATGATATTTTTTTTAGAACTATTAATTTAAACATTTATGATTTTGAAAATAAAATTTTATTAGAAAAAAGCAAGAACAAACTTATTAATTATTACTTTTTTCAAAAAAATAATATTGATAATAATATTATTTTTAATTTACTTTTTAACTTTGAAGATGAATATATAAAATATAGGTATATTAATGAAAATAGTAATTATATGAAACACAATGTATCTTTTTTAAAATTTCAAAAAAAAATAATGAATATTCTTTTTTTATATATTAAAAATATAGAAAAAGACCAATAAAATAATCTATACATCTTAATTAGAACAGCTTTCATTATTTGTCTTGTTTATTAATAAACAAATATTTAAAAACCAGAAAATTTAAGAAATTAGATATATAGTTTTCATTTCAATAATAATATTATTGATAAAATCAGAATTTAATTTTTACTTTTTATTTCTTTTTGATAAATTATTAATAAAAAGAATATGCTAAACCATAAAAAATTAGACTCCATAAATGAAGAAACCATTTATAAATTAGATGATAACAATATCGTATTTAATGATTACCTTTATAAAATGGAATCTAAAATTATTAACAGTCAGAAAAGATATATTGAAACTATAATTAATGACACTCTTGTAAAATTAAAAAGAGTATCATCTTTTATTTATGAGTATGAAAATATTCAATATATTGCTGAAGGTAATTATATTTATAAAAAATCTGAACCTTTTAATAAAGATCTTAGTCCAAATATTTTAAATAAAAATAATAAAATTGATAGCATTGATTTTAACTCCATTATTGAAGGTAATAACTTACCTGTTTTAAAATTTCTGTTAGACAAATATAAAAATACACTTGATTTAATATGTATTGATCCTCCTTATAATACTAAAAATCCTGATATGAAATACTTTGACTATTTTCATATTTTAGAAGATGGTGATAAACATTCATCATGGCTTTCTTTTATGAAAAAGCGTCTTGATATAGCTATCGAACTTTTATCTGAAGATGGATTAATTTTTATTAATATTGACGAATATGAGTATCCTTATTTAAAAATACTATGTGATGATATCTTTCTTGAAGATAACTTAATTGAAACTTTTATATGGCAAAAAAATTCAACGAAAAATAATTCTAAAACAACATCAAACAATCATGAATATATTTTGTGTTATGCAAAGAACAAAAAAATTATTGAAAAATTAAAATATTTCAGAATTCGCAAAGAAGGTATCAGTGAAATTGAAAATGTTGTTAATAACATTAAGAATAGTAATACAAATAATAAAAAAGTTGAAATTGAAAAATCAATCAGAGAATACTACAAAAATAACAAACATTTAAAAGGAATAAAACAATATAAATTTGTTGATGAAAATCTCAATGTTTATAGAATAAGCGATGTTTCTGCGCCTAATGGGAGTGGTTTAAAATACGATATAAAACATCCAATAACAGGGAAAATATGTAAACAACCAGCAGGTGGTTTTCGATATAACAAGAAAACAATTGAAGATCATATTATTAATAATAGATTTCATTTTGGAAAAGATGAAAAAACAGTTCCACAATTTAAACGCTATTTGTCAGATATGGAAACAGAAGTTGTTAAAAGTGTTATACCTAATTTTGACGAAGGTAAAAAAGATTTAGAAAAAATATTTGGTCAATCACCATTCAACAATTCTAAACCCGTTAGTCTTTTAAAATATATTATTAATATGCTTAATAAAGAACAATTAAACTGTTTAGACTTTTTTGCAGGTAGTGGAAGTTTTGGACAAGCTGTATTAGAAAATAATCAAGAAAAAAATAGAAATGACAATTTTATATTGATAACAAACAATGAAAACAATATTTTTTATGATGTCTTAGAACCAAGAGTTAAATTCTTTGATAAAAATATAAAGACTCTAAAATTAAGATATATAATAAATTAAAATACTATTATTTTTTACTATATCTACTTAAAATTTATATTTATGCCAGTACCAAATCCTAATCCACCAACGCCTAAAAGAAAACCAAAGTCATACCAATTGCCGTTATTATTAATAGCATATATTGCAATATCATCATAAAACAAAGATCCCACCCAAGAAAAAAATATAATAAATCCATGCCATAAACCATGTAAAAAACCGACTTTTTCGGCAACCATAGCTTCTTCATATGTCATTGAGTCTGCACAACCAGTAAGTAATAGTATTGATAATATTATTAATGTTATTTTCATTTTTTACACCTATTATTATTTTAATAATTTTTTTTATTTAATAATCATAACAAATTTATTTTTATAAGAGAGAAAAATACAAAAAAAATATAAACTTATTAAATATTAAAATTCTCCTGTTAGTATTTTAAATAAGTAAAAATATCTATACATCTTTGATATTTTCGTTAGCTATTTGAACAACTTTTGTAGCTTCAATCAAGCTTCCCACCCAAACATGGTGAGCTTCTTTTGTAGGTATTCCCTTGTCACTGATAAGATTTTTCTGCCATGCTAGATTTTGTTGATGATCAATCCAATATTCAGCAGTTTCGGTTAATCTATTTTTAGATTTTTCACCAGTATCTTCTATTGGGCAAACAAGTCGTATGCAACCTTGAAAATATCCATGATTTTGATTTCTAGTACCATGAAACCTAGCAAAAGAACTATTAAGATCAAAATTTGCTACCCAACATGTTATCTCTGAATCTTTATAAGGAGTAGATGTCCAACATGCTCCGCCAATCTCACACTTAGGATAATTTATTTCCAAGTATTCAATAAAATCATCAGCTTCTGATTTTGTAGGTAGTCGCCACTTACTAATTTTATTAATTAATCTATCATCTTTTAACATTTATTCCTTCCTATTTATACTCTATAATTGATTTTAGTGATCGGTGTTTAATTCGTCTCACTACTTTGCTTATGAAATTTTCTTTATAATAACTTTTTTCTTTATAGTGGTGGTTTCTAAAAAGTTATTAATATATTATTAAAAGGATTATAAAAGAAAGTCAATAAAACATCAAGAAAAGATGAATTTTTTATTTTTTTCGTTGTTAAATCGGCAATAAATTAATACGATTAAACTTTCAATATACTATTTAGGTTTATTTTTTTTATTTCTTTTTATTATAGGTAACTCTTTATCAATCCAACTATTAGACATATCCTCAACAGTATATGCCCTATCAAAATAACTTTTACTTTCATTTACTAGCTTTTCTATTATTTTTTTGTTAGATACTAACGAATTTTTAAAATTTTTTGTAGGTTTTAGATTATAAGCATAAAATGGAACAGGATTTTTTTCTTTATTTGACATATCAAAGAATTCTAAATAATCTTCTTTTAATTCAATTTTTTGAATATTTTCTTTATTATATAAATTATTATAAATTTTCCATACTTTTTCATTAGGTGAACCGCCCTCTCTCTCCATACATATATAACTATCATTATCATATGCAATCATTGCTAATATTTCATATAATAATTTCCCATATCCACTTCTTGCAACAGTTCCAGAAGTTGAATATAAATTTTCATCTATTTTACATAAAACACCTCTGGCTAAGAAGTTATTATTCTTATCATATACTACAGCAATATAATTCTCGATGTTACTTTTAAATTCTATTTTATTTTCTGAATTAAAGTATTCAAAATCTTGGCTTTTTAATATTCCTATTTTCATTTGTTTTTTTATTTTTTTCTATTAAGGAATCAATTTTATTCTTTATTCCATTATCTATATTATAATGATATTCATTTATGTCATCGATTACATCACGAAATCCAGAAGGAACTGACATACTAATATTGTTTAAATCACAATCTATTGTTTGAGAATTATAACTGTAAAAATCATATTTTTCATCAGCTTTTTTAAAATAAAAATCAGTTAACAAACCTTTAAATAAAAAATTATCATCTTCTCTTAAAGCATTATACATTTTTGAAAAATTATATTCTTGAATAAAATCATATACAGAGTCAATATTTATATAGAAATCACAATCTTTTGAAATATTTATTTTATATTCATTATCATTAACAATATTTCTAGGATTTAATCCAAAATTATCTAAATCTATATCTTCTGAAAAGTCTATTTTTTCTATAAAGTCTACAAGTAATCTTTCTATTTTTTTTATAGTATTTTTTGGTGAAACATTTACTATTGGAGGTTGTGTAAATGATGATTTATTTACTAATGATTTCACCATATCAAGTTGCTCTCCAAAAAGTTCGCTTTTTTGATAGTTTGCTTTATCCTTAAGTTTTATATTTGCAGTATTCTTTATATAATCAGATTTTGATACAAATTTTTTTTTATTTTTATCATAAAACCCAACTGCTGAAAAAAATTCGTTGGCACTAAATAAAACTGTATTATAATCACTATTATCTAATGTATACCTATACTTTGTACCGTTTGACTTTTCTGAAACATTTTTTAAATCTACACCATTTAAACTTATTCCATCTTTACTTATTCTTTTTTTAATACCGTCTATTAGTTCTTCTAAGTTAGAGCCTTCAAAAAAACTTTTTTTCTCATTGAATAAATTTTCAAGATTAGGATATTCATTTATATCTTGATATTTACCAAATTCATCGGCAATAATTATAGTAAGTTTTCTTTCTTCTTTATTAGAAAGAGAATTGTTTGATGATAAATTAAAACTTAATAAATTTCCTATATTATTATCATTATTCAATACAATATTAACTTTATATTCCATTTTTTTTCCTTTTTGTTGTTTTAGATTCTAAAGATACATTTTTTCTTTTAAGGTTTGTAATATTTTCTTGAATATTTTGGCGCATTTCGTTTCTTTCTATTAGATCATTAACTACAGAAGCCATATCTTTTGTAACTAATAGTTCACTTATTCTTAATTCACTTTCTAAGTTTTCTTCTGAATAACTATTTATAGGATATTCTTTATCACCTTTTTCAAGATAAATAGAACTCAATGATTCTATAAAAAAATCTTCTTTATTATAAGAATTTTCTATGCTCACTAAGAAAGATTCTGTGTGAAAACAAAAATTAGAATCTTTACCTAAATTAATTTTATATACATCATTTGTAAAAGGTATTTCGTCTTTGTTAAATTCTAAAAGAATTAATTCAATATTTTCTTTTAATTCTTTTGTATTTATATATGTTACATTTTTATCACCAATTAAAGGTAAGACCATATCAAGTTCTTCACCTATTAAATTTAAGTTTTCATATTCAAACCAATCTTGATAATCTATATCAAAACATTTTTTTGCATAATCTTTTTTGTTTATAAAAGTATTTGTTTCTTTATTATAGAAACCGAGACCTCCTTTTTCTTCTCTTTCGCTATAAATTATAGTATTAACATCTGTTTCATCTAGCTTATAATTATCTTCAATAACATAATTAGGCAAAATTTTAACTTCTGGATCTTCTTCAATAAAAACATCAAAAACAGATAGTCTTTCTTCAAGATTATCTAAAAAATCTATACTATCTTTTCCTGATAACTTTATTTCAGTATCGTGATTAAAAAAATGTTCTATATCACAGAAAGCTTCAATGTCTTCTAAAGCACCAAATTCATCAGCAATTATCATATTTATTGTATGTTGTTCTTTTTCCGATAATGGTTTTTCTCTTTCATATTCAAAAGTTACCATACTTCCAATATTTTTTGAGTTGTTTATTATTATATTTGTTTTATATTTCATTTTAAACCTTATTTAATTTTTTATACTTATATTGTATCATAAAATTTAATTTTATTAACTTTTAATAATTTAACTTTTGACATTTATAAATATTTTTCTTATAGTTGTTTAAATTAAAATAGGGCAAAAAATGAATTTAACAAAAGAAGAATATGAAAATCTAAACGAAACAAGTAAAAGGTTACTTAATTATGTATCCAAGACAGAATTAGAGTCTGCAATTATATTAATTGATAATATTATTAAAAAATCTATAAAAGATGAAAAATTATCGTTTTTCATTTATTTTAGTGAATTAAATGATTCTTTTTATTACAATATAAATAATTTAAATAACGTAATAAAAGATTACAATATGCTTTATAATTATATTTTAAGAACTTTATCTTATTATGATTCCTTAGATGAGGAAGAAAAACTAGAAGCTCAATTCTTTTTAGATATTTCAGTTATTTATAAAGAAAAAAATAATACAAAACTTGGTTCTTTTCGTGCTAACGAAGAAAATATTTTATTTTATGAAAAAGAAGATTTAGAAAATGAAAAAGAATCTATAGAAAATATTTTATCAGAATATGGACATCAGAATATTGCTTTTTATGATTCTAAAAATTTATTAAATCAATTAAACCTTTTTTAAAACTTTTGTTTTCTTATTTGAAGGTTTACTATTTAATAAATAATCTAAATTCATTTTTGAATGACTTAAGAATTCATCTTTATTTTGTTTTACTTTATTAAAAGTTTTCTTATCTTTATCGAAAGCAAAATCCCATAATTTTTCTGAAAACTCATTTGTACCACAGCGGTAAAGATTTAATTTATTTAATGCCATCCAATCAGCAGACAACTTATAAAGCTTTTTACCTAAACCTTGATGTAAAAAATTATCACTTAATTCTCTTGATAAGTCATCAATAGTTAAATTGTTTCTTTTACAATAATTTTGTAAATTACTTAATGTTTTATTATGTTTTAAATACATTTTACAACCACGACCATTAATACCAAATTCATTTCCTCTAATTTTTACAAATTCAGTTCTTGGTTTATTTAAATAAGTTTCTTTAAATGCTTCAAAATCACTTTTATATTTTTTTTCTGCTATTTTTAATAATTTTTGATATTCTGAATCAAGGAATTTTTCTTTTATTGTATCATTATCAATTTGATCCAATTTCTGACGTATTTCTGAATATTTACTATAGTTAAAACTTAAAGCGATTTTTTCTATTACAGACTGTTTTTGTTCTAACGTTTTCTCATTATAAGATCCATAGTCGTTGTTAATGTCTTTTTTTCTTTCAGAAGCACCTATATTAATACTATGTCCTTTTGTGTTCATAAAATGAAATATATCTTTATAATATTTGTCAAGGTTTTCTTTTGGTAAATAAAACATTCTTAAATAACCAACTAACAAATCTTCTTTAACAATAGATAAATTATGAACAACAAAACCTTTATCATCTTCTTCTATTGCGGGATCAAATATTGCTGTATATTCTTCGTTATTATGCTTGAATTTTAATTCTTTTGGAGTTTTAAATTTTTCTTTTTTAAAATTCATTCCATAAATATGATTATTTAATATATTTGTTATATTTTCTTTTTTATATTTATGCATTTTTTCTTCTTTATATTTTTTTCATTATAACATATATTTGTTATTTCATAATAAAATAGTATAATAAAAGAAAAATTTAAAAATGGATAAAAAACAAAACTTAAATCTCACTGAAAAAGAAATATTAAAGAAAGCAAAAGAACAAGGATTTGATACTGATACTATTTGGTATCATGTCAGTAATGAAAATTTTGATACTTTTGATTTAGAAAAATCCAAATGTGGTACAATTTGGTTAACAAAAGATTTAGACTCTATATATAATGGAGAAACAGGTGCTTCTTTAAATGGTGATGATCTATATATACATAAATTCTATGTGAGAGCAAATAAAATCGGTGGTTGGTACGAAGAAGATAAATATTTTATGGATCAATTAATACAAGATGGCTATGATGCATTACTACTTGATGATAATCTTAGAATATTTAATCCTAATAATATTATGAAAATTGGCTGTGAAGTTAAAGAAATAAATAAACCCTCTAAAAAAGAAAAAAATAAAAAACGTATAAAACCTTAATACTTTATTTTTTTGATTTTTATTTAATATAATGTAAATTTTAAATAATAATCAGGAGAATATTTATGGGTGGATATGTTAAAGTTTCCCTAAGAACAGAAAAAGAAATAACAACAGGAATTGTATATACTGATGTTTTGAATACATTTCTTGGAAATACTAATGATTTATTTGATAATGTTAATTTAAAAAATAAAATTATCGAAAACCAAGTTTCTGAAAATGAACTTTTTGAAAATGATTTTAATAATAGAGAAAAACTAATTCCATTTAACTATGGATATATTTTTATTGATAGAACTAACAATAATCTTTTCTATATTAACGATTATACTCCAATAAGTTATTATTTTGAGAACGAATTTAAAAATCCACTTTTCAATAAATTAAAAGAACAAAATTTTAAAATATTTAATAATCATGATATTAGAAAAGAACCAATTCATAAGGATCATTTTTTAAATTATTTTCGTTTATATAACTCTTTAAAAAATATTAAATATATTATTTTTTCATATAACGATAAAAAAATAGATGTAAATAAATTTAACTTTGAAGAATTAATTAATAATATTTTTTTAAATAGCGAACATCCAGAAAGTTTTAATTCTAAATTCTTTATTCAATGGAAAAACTGGACTGTTTATGATGAAAGTTCTAATTATGAAAGTTATAATAAACTTTTTAATTACCTTAAAAAAGAAAAATTATTAAATGACGAAGAAATAAATTCTTGGAAAGAAATTTTAGAAGAAATAAAAAATAATTAAAAAAATATAATAAATAATAAAGGTTCTAATAATATGAAAATAAAATTAAAAGATAAAAAAAAGCTATTTAAAAAATTAATATTAAATAAGGAAAAGAAAGAAAATATATTATTTATAGGTACTATAGGATCAGGGCATAAAGAATTTATGTTTTCTTTATTTGATATTATGAAAAAAGAGAATTTAATTAATAAAAGGTCTATTTTTATAGATTTACTTGATTATCCATATTATATTTTAAAATGGTATTCTATAATACAAAACAATTATCCAGAAAAAATATCTGATAATAACTTTTGTTTTTTAGTGCTACTGAAGAACAGGAATATTATGACTTTATCAAAAAAGATTTTAAAGAAGAATCAACAAAAAATAAACTTTACAACAAAAATATATGTTTTCACTTACCTTATTTAGGAAAATGCCAAGTAAAATTACGACAAAATTTTAATGTAAAAATATTTAACTTTTTAAATAATCTTCCTGAAAATCATGAAAAAGAAATTCCTATTTTTATAAATAATATTGGTTTTTTAAAACAAACAGATTTTAAAAGATATGAAGAAGTTGTTACAGAACTTAATAATAAAGGATAATTTTTAATAGCAGGAATCGAAGATTATGATTATGATAATCCAGAAGCAACATTAAAATATATTAAAAATAATTTTAAACATATATTTTTATTTAAAACAGAACTAAGTAAAAATGAAGCTACTTATTTCTTCGATGGTATGTTTACTGGAAGTCAAATTAGGAACTTAAATTGTGGTGAATATTTTTATTTAAAAAACTTTAAAAAAGAAAACAATAAACCACTTTATTTTCCTTATAGAGAAATTAAATTAGTTCAAGAAGTTAATATTAAAACATAAAAAAAAAGGAAAAATTATGACATTAAGAGAAAAAATAAAAAAACAAATAAAAAATGAAGAAAACTCAAATCAAGCAGCTATAAATATATGTAAGCTATTAGATTACGAATTAGATTTAATTGGTAATGGCTGGTTTGATAATGATGAAGTCATGCAAGAAGAATTAAATGAATAAATATAATTTACTAAAAAAGAAGAAAATATTTATTTATCTTCTTTTTTTAATAGCCATTTCAGAACCAATAACATCAAAATTCCAATAAGCATTTCCAAGATAAGGATAATTATAATTTTTTAACTCTTCTTCTAAAAATTGACTTTCTTTATTATAAAATTCAACTATATCTTTTTGTATATTATCCTTATTTTCTTGGAACATTTTATTTAATAATTGCTTATTTGTATTTAATAACAATTTAAAAGATTTATAACAGTATTCTTTTTTATAAATATCTTTATTTAAGCAAAGTGCTATATTATTGCAACCTATTTGCTTTCCTGTAAAAAAACAAAATATATCAAAATGATTATCATTATATAAATCTAATCTATCTATATCTATTTTATCTTCTAATAATTTTTCAATATTACTATTTATTTTTAAATAATTTATTTGAGATATTTTACAGTCAGTTTTATACCTTTTATAATTATTTAAAAAAGATTTTCTATAATCTCTATTTTTTAAGATACCGCTTTCTTTTCCTATTATGAATTCTCCAATTAACTCAATATAGTTTTTAAAAAAATCTACATGATATTTACTAATATTCTCTTTAGAATTAAAAAAAAGCTTAATTCTATTTTTTAATGAAAAATCTTCTTTATTTTTAAATAAATTATTTTCATCAACAAATTCCTCTATTTTTTCTAACTCATTTAACACTATATTTTTTCTTTCTATTATAGTTTTCATAATTTATCCTTTTTCTTATGTATATAATATCAATTTTTTAATTAACTTTCAAGTTTAATTAAAATGAAAAATAGTTAATTTGTTTTTTTAATCTTTAATCTTTAATCTTTAATATTTAATATTTATGTTATGATATAAGAAAAAATATGAAAATTTCAGAAATTAAAAATAATCAATCAGATAAATTAAATATATTAAGTTACAATTACGATAAAAAACAATATTTTTCTCAAGAAACAGTATCTCAATCATTTCATGCCACAGATAAAATTAACAAATTATTAATTGAAATCAATGGCAATGAATATGAAATACTATTAAGTAATTTTATAAATAATCAAAAATATATGGCTCAAGAAGACGAGTTTATTAATGAAACTAATCAAGTTAAATATTTAACAACTCTAGAAATATCAGATGTAAAAAATGATAAACAACTTTTTATTCAATTTAATGATAATCTTAACAATGAAAAGCATATTCCAGAAGAATTATTAAATTTTGTTGAGCAACTTATTCAGAAATCAGAAGATTATGGTATAGGTTTAAATTACCATAAACATATTAATAAAGAAGATGAATGGGGGAATATCATCCCTAATAAAGAAAAAAATACTATAGCTTCTTGGAATCGTTTTGATAACTTTATTTTAGATAATGAAAGAATTGATTTCTTAAATTATATGGCAGCATTAAATGAAAGTAATCATAAAGAATCTGATCAAATATTAAAAAATGTTGATATAAATATAGAACAAAAAATAAATCAATTAATTGAAGAATATAAAACAAATGAAGAATTGATTTTTGAAGAAAAAGAAAATATTGGTCTTAATCCTTATGAAGAATATGAAGATAACAAATATAATGAAACTATCTTAAATTTAAAAGATAAATCTTCACAAATAGAGAAAAAACTTTTCAAAATAACATGCGTAGAAGCTTTATCAATGTACAAACGTAATTCTATTTTTTCTCACGAATATTTTTTAAATAAAGATATATTTGAAAATATTAATGATTTTGGTTTTTTAAATGCAAGTGACCGATTTAAAGGTATGAGAGATTTTCTAAAATTACAAACTGAATTAAAAGATATTCCAGAAGAATTTGAAAATATTATTAAAACCGAGCAAAAAATAAATAATACAGCAAAAAGAAAAAATAAACTAAAATAGTTTTTTTTTAATACTATGTTATAATAAAAATATAATAAAAAAAGGATAAATATGAGTAACAAAAAATTATTAGAAAAATTAGCAGACATTAATACTAATATAGTCGATCAAAAAGAGAAAAAAAACTTTCAACTAGAAAGTGTTAATTATATAGATTTCTATGAAAATGGTATCGAACATTCTTTATTAGAACTTAAAAAATTTGCTAAATCAGTTATGTCTTCTGATGATATAAAACATGTTTCAAGTATTGACGATTTTTTCAATATACTCATTGAAAAATCTAATCAAAATATAGAACAAAATAACAATAAGTCAAAAGAAATACTTGGACTACAGTTTAAACAAAAAGAAATTGTTCAAGAAATATTAGGAAACGCAGAAAAAGATAATAATGTTAACTTTGTTTCTATTCGTCAATTTGACAGACCACATAAAGCAATTGATGCGTTTAGAGAATTATCAGCGGAGTTTCCGAATAAGTTTCAATTTAATCAAGAACAAATATTATCTTTAGACCATAAACAAAACAGTGTTGAATTTATATTACATGGAGACTTAGAAGAATTAAAAAAGACAATTAAAGAAAGTAAAAACCCAACTATTAATTATTTAAAAAATATTACTGGAAAATATTTTGATGATTATTTTAAGTCACATCTTGAAAAAAATGTAGTTGTTGAAAATGATAAAATTATTGCTTTAAGTCAAATAGATAATGAAGAGTTTAATAATATCTATCCAAGTAAGAAAAAGAGAAAAAATAAGATATAAAAAAAGAGATAACCATTACACAAAAATTTAAAGAAATTGACAATGAACAAATTATGACTTATATAAAAGCAGGAATATTAAAAGAAGAACAAGCTGTTAAAGATGTTCCTGTTAAAGCAATTGAAATAACAAATGAAATACTGGATGAAATAAACAAATCAGGTAGTTACACAACAATTGTCAGAAGTCCAGAAAATGGTGAACTAGTTAAGGAAACAACTAACAAGAATTTAAATATTGGCGATTTTTTAGTCACTAATCAAATAAATGGATATAATAATTCTTATTTTGTTTCTGCCTAAAAATTTAAAAAAAGATAGAGGTTCTAAACCTGTATTATTTAAGCTTAAAAAATAATTTCTATTTTATAAATAAGTTATATTTTATTTAAAATATAATAAATGCTTTGATTTAAATTCCTTTATATGTTATAATTCTTGTCTAAATTAATTAGAAATATAAAGGATTTTTATGAAATTAAACAAGACTTTCCAAGCAGGTGCTGATCTCATTCATCAGACGATTTATGCTCAAGCAGGTTCTATTGAGAAAGGTTATCTTGAATATATTATGAATGCGGTTGATGCAGGAGCCACACGTATTGATATTAATATGGACTTTAATGGTTCAACTTATGAAATTATTGATAACGGTAACGGTTTTGGAAGTCATGATATGTCATGGGAAGAAAAAGAAAAAGTTATTGAACTTCTTTTTGGACAATTAGGTTTTTATCATGGAACAAAAGAAGAAAACCATAGAACCTATGGAAAGTTTGGTATTGGTCGTGCTCAAATGTGGGCGTTTTCAAAAAATAGTTGGCATACCCATAATGTTAAAATGAATGTTGATATTTTAAACAATGGACTTAATTATGAAATGGAAAAATCGGATGAATTTTTTGATGGCTGTAAGATACAAGGTGAATTTTATGAGCAACTAACACCTAATGAAGTTAATAATATCAAAAAACAATTAGCTAACCTTGCGGCTTATGCACCTATTGATGTTTATTTTAATGGAACTAAAATTAATCGTTCTATAGAAGATATTAAAAACCAATTTAATGTTGAAGGTGTTCGTATTGAGTTAAAGCCTTCTTCAAGCCTTAAAGTTTATAATCAAGGCGTGTTTGTTCGAGAATATAGTAATTTTTATTTTGGAACAGGTGGATTAACAGTTTCTAAAATTTCTACCTAAACCTACTCATTTGTTGTTTTATGTTGTTATGATACCGTT
>CETM01457147.1_pt1 | contig 40854 bp, 61 predicted proteins | sample 361451 | NCBI WGS metagenome assembly CETM01 (sample SAMEA2622690, study PRJEB7988) | marine metagenome | isolation source: saline water (ENVO:00002010), including
TCACTGTCCGCGATAGTCTGGCTCGTGCCAGCAAGGTCTGCCGCGTCACTCATGTCGGACGCTGCTCCGCTTTGCGCTTTAATGCTAGTGACGGCGCTGGAATCAATCCCGCCCATTGTCACTACGATCAAGACGCCTTCGGCACCGCTCATGTCCAGCGTTGTGCCGTTGATATCGGAGGTTCCGGCGCCGCCACTGCCTGGGGCAATGGCTTGCGTAATTTTTACGTCGGTAACTAATTGGTTCATGGTTAAGTTTCCTGTTCTTTAGGTTCAGTCAGTTTTCAGGCGAGCAAAAGCTTCCTCAAGCGTCGGCATGCCGTCAGTTTTGATCCGGAAAATATATCCGATCTGACTGGTCGCGGCATACAACTCGAACAAGACCTGGACTTCCAAGTCTAAAGCGTCGGCGATTTCGTAGTAGCGCCAGTTGCCGAGTAGCCCGACATACTGCCCGCTTGTAAAGGTGTTCGGGCAACGCTCACTTTCATCGAACGGCATGCCGAGGATCGTGTCCGGGTCGTCGTCTAACAAACCTCGTCCGGGACGCATCAAGGGTTGTCCGTCTGAGTCCTTGAGCTTACAAATGATCTTCACGGCGTCCCGATGGAACAGCCATCTTGCACCGGCTCTAACTCCGCCGTTGCGGTATTGACTCTTGAGCGAATACTTCGCGTCCACCAGACCGTCAAACGTAATGCTAGTGGCTGAGCCCGTCGCAACGTCTCGACTGGTTGAAATGCCGTCCGTTGACGCTGTAAAGACGCCGAGCGGCTGCTGACTTCCGCTTCCGGTCAAATAGGCATCTTCCATAACCTCGCCGGAGTCTCGACTCGCCTCAAAAAGGACTTCGCTTTCAACAAGCCCGCCAAGTCGGCGAACAAGATCCCGCGATACCTCGATGCCGCCTGTCAGGTGGTGAGGCGTCAGTACTCGTTTTCCGTACTTCAGTGCTGAGTCCGAAGTGGACACGGTCAACTCGGACGACCAGTTGAAGGTGCTCATTTTTGCAGTTCTGGCCCGAATACCCAGGCTGCCCGCTGTCGGGACAGTGTGGACACGAGCGAACTGCCTTACAAATAACAGGTCGTCAACTTCCTTCAGGAGTTCCGAAGCAAACTGTTCTGAAGCGACTAGGTAGCCCGCTGCTTCCGAGTTGTCGCTTTGCAGTGCCGCTACCTGCTCTGGTCGCATATGCGAACTAGGGCTGGACAGTGCAGTAGCAAAAGTTTCCTTGTACTCGTTCGTTCCTCGAGCACCGGCAGGCTGGTCAACGTAATGAGGCTTTCCGTCGGCAGCAGTCCGGTTGGTTCGGTACGGAATGCGGTTGTTGTTCGCGTTGGCACTTGCGCCTGGAATAATCGAGTCCTCTGCTTCCCTTTCGTCTACCAGGCTGTCAGCCTGCACTTTAGACAACTTGTCAAGCCGCTCGACTTGCGACCCGATTTCCTGGGCGTCATCCAACATGGCGTCAAACTGGGTCTGGTACTCACTCGGCAGCAGACCGTCCGCATCCGTGTGCTCGTCATTTAGTTGTTGCGCCTTCATAATCAAATCGGCGCGCTGCTCTCGCAGTTCCTGGATCGTAGGCATTTTTACCTCACTGGGTTAAAGAATCTCCGCGCGGAGTGTTACATGCTGTTTGCCTTAATAGTACGCTGCAAACCGAAGGTTTCAAGTAGACGCACTAAGTCGCCCAAACTGTTTGCTGTAAGAAGGTTACGGCGACATTTTGCCGAGTTTCAGGCGGTTGGCGTTCGAGTTGCCGCGAGACCCAGCAAGCAGTGACCGTTCGCGTTCGATCACGCTATGCTTCGACCTAATTCCGTCAATAAGCCCCACGTCCGCGGCTTCCCGCGCATTCAGCATCCGGCCAGAACCGAAGTCGGACTCAACTAATTCGGCGGTTACACCTCGGTTTGCCGCAACAAAATCCCTGAACCGGACATAGGTGTTTCTAACGTCCGCTTTCATCTCCCGCAGCGACTCTTCCGATAATGGCTCAAACGGGTTCCCCGATGCTTTCGCCGGAGGTTCGGCAATGACCGTTGTCTTCACCCCCGATGCTTCTTCGGCCCGGCTAACATCGGAATGGACCGTGACCACACCGATAGACCCAACGGCGCCCCCTGTCGTTGCAAACACCTCGTCGGCAGAAGTCCCAACCAGCAGTGCGGCGCTAGCCATTTCGCTGTTAGCAACCGTAACAACCCGAGTCCTCATGTCGCGGACTTGCTGCGCCAACTCAAAGGCGCCGTAGACTTGCCCGCCCGGGGAGTGCACTTCCATAACGACACTTCCGATCTGAGGGTCTGAGTCAAGACGGCGAAGCTCCTCGCTCAACTGTTCAGTGCTGGTCCCTCCGCTAGCATCGTGGACTAGCGAATGCTGCATCATGGTTCCGAACAAGGGGACAACCGCGATAAGGTTGCCGCCTTCTTTCGGTTCTCTCTTCGGACCCATAAGCTGTCCGCTAACTGCCGACACAAACTGCGTGACAGGCTGCTCGACGGCAGCCTCGTAGTCGTCGATATATTCCTCGTCGGACCTTGCCTCGATCAGCGAGCATATTTCTTGCAGCTTGCTTGACCTTATCATGTGGGCATTCTGGTATAGCAACGCCTTAATGTTTTTGTACTTCACGGTTAGGTTCTCCTGTCAGTTCTGTTTCCAGCCGTTTCGCAACGACCGCTTGGTTCATGAATAAGTCCTCGCAAGAATGCGGGGGCCTTGTTATCTCGTCCATTGCCGCCAAATACTTGTCAAAGATATCTGTAAGCTCTGGCTCAGGGTCCTCTCTAGAGCACATTACTGCCTGCTTCACGGCCATCCTGTCCAGCCACTCACAAAACTTGGCGCCGCCTTTCCTGGAGTGCTTCTCCGCTTGCGCTGAAAGGTTCCGACACAGTCTAACTTTCCGCTCTCGCATGGACGCGCTTTCGCTTTCTTCTTCAATCTCCGGAGATTCTTCGGGCAAACTCTCCGCTTCAGGCTCCTTCGCTGGAACAGGCGCTGCCGCTGGTGCTGCTAAGGTTACTTCTCCAGACAGCGCCTTGGCTGGAACCATGTTCGACGGGACCATGTAAACATCGCCCTGCGGGCCGATATCGTTCAGTCCTTGCAGTGCTCTTCCGTCGTTTGCAGAATATATTCCCCACTGTCTCCATGCGGCTACGTGCGAGGTCATAGCTGCCAAGTTGGTTCTCTGAAGGCTTTTCCTGTCCATCTCGACGAAGTGGCTGCCAGATGTCCGCTCCTCTCTAGAAAGAAGCTTCAGCCCTAACTCCTCTTCCCACTTCTGAAGCCAAGGATCGAGGTCGTCGTCCAAGTGCTCTTGGTTTGACTGCTCCAGGGAGTTGTAGCTCTTCCTGGCTGTATCGCCTAGCTTGTGCGGCTGGATGCCAATGATGTTGGCAAGGTCCTTGGTCTTATGTTCCATTGTCGCAAGCATCTGGGCGTGCTCTGCCGGAAGGTTCAGCGGCTTAAAATCGGCGCCTTCCTCTAAGACCATCCATCGGTGTGCTTTGCCAAGGCCCGTACTGCCGGTCTGCACTGCTTGCACGAACCGCTCCTGCTGTTCTTCTGATAAGCCAGGAGGCATAAATAATATGCCGCTCGACAATGCGCCTTGACTGAACATCCTTGCGCCGTAGTCTCTCGGTGCGATTGCAGAACCGATAGTGTCTGCGAGTAGCTCAACCACCGGGAAACCCCACAGCCCATTGTATGAAAGCCCCCGTATATGGATCACGTCTGCCGGGTCCAGTACCTTTGGGTCTGAACCCACGTTTGTCACATACTTAATGGATAGGCCTTTCTGGCTCCGGTCTATGCTGCCCCCGTTCACGACTTTATTGCCGTTGTTTGTAACTACTGCCATCCCTGTTCTGTCCGGCAGGAGCGGGATCGCTTCTACGGCAACTGAGCCCACTCGGTTCAGCATCGCCACCCCGTTGCCCCATAGCAGGGCATGGAGTTGCAGTATTCTCCTCAGGTCGCACGCGCTGTTAAAGGGGTTGGCCTGCGAATTAACAAGAGAAAAATGGGGGTGGTCTGTATCGTCCTGACTACCCTTGTCGGTCCTTATCTTGATCGTGGCAGGAGGCTTTGCGACACCATTGGAAATAATGTTGCAACCTCTCCAGAAGGACGCAAGGCCCAACGCGGAGTCTTCGTTCACTGGGACCCCAGCTATGTTGCCTCTTGGGATAGCAAAAGACCTCGCCAGTGCGGGGTCTAAAGGGTGTGTAAGGTCTATTTGAAGTGCCGCCCCTTTAACGGCACCGACCAGTTTGTCGGTAATCATTGTTCGCTCTTTCTTTCAGCTACAGCCCGAGCTAAGGAAATGACTATTAGAATGCCTCCTATTATAAAGTAAGACAACAGGGGATTCACCTCGTAAGCGGCGTAACCGATACAAGAGCACCCCGCGACAAACAAGAGGTCATTCAAATTAAACATAATGGACGTTTCCTATACTGCTGGGCTCAGGTGCGTTGGCAATATGAACATGGATAGCAATCAACAGCGCCACTATGCCGTCGATTTTCTTGGAGCTGTGGTGGTCCGGCTTGACTGGTCGCATGTTTCCGTTGTCATCAGTGCGGACCTGGACGTTATCGGCCATCCACTCCAGTATGGGGCAACTAGCGGTGTCAATTGCCCCGCTCATGACTACTCTTTCCAGTTCCCGGCACGGTTCTGTTAGAACGGCGTAGGTTTGTCGAACTTTGACGCACGGAATGCCGTGATCATCCTCTATGTGCTTTCTTGTCGACTCGGCGTTCCATGGGTCGTAACCCACTAATCGCACTTTGTGCTTCTCGCAGTCTGCAATAATGTGTCTGTGAACCAAGTCATAGTCGACGCAGGCCCCTGGCGTTGCGGTTGCTCGCCCGTCTCTAACCCAGGCGGCCCACGGAACGTGATCTCTTTGCTCGTGGTGACGCATCTTTTCTGCCGGAATAAAGAAGTGTGCCTTGGCTTTGTAACCGCTGCCCTGCTTGAAAATCATCACCCACGCTGTGGCGTCCGTAGTGGAACTCAGGTCGATTCCGCCGACAACATCCTTTCCTTCGCTGTCAAAGCCTTCAGAGTGCGAAGATCCGCGCCATTTATCCATCGGCAGCCAACGCTGCTCTTGGGAAGTCCATTGGTTCAAGTGTAGGCGTCGAAAAGTGTTCTCAAAGGATGGTTCGGCGAGTGCTTTGGCATGCTTTCTTTGTAAGTAATCTAATGGCAGACTGATATCCAGGTTCGGGTTGGCTAAGTGCCATACGGACTCGTCTTGCCAGTCGTCGTCTTCTTCCATCTCATATATCACCGGCAGGAAACTCGGGTCGTTCAGCTTGTTGGCTCGAACCTGCTTGGCGTACGTGTACTGCTCCCAGCAAACTGAGTTCCGGTCCCAGCCCGCAGTGGTAATATATATCTCCAGCGGCTGCATTCTGGCGCCAGTTGACGTCTGAAGGACATCGAAAAACGACCGGCCGGGCCAGGCGTGCAACTCATCACCGACAATCAGGTGACTGTCGAACCCGTGACTCCCTGCCTCATTGGCTGGGATCGCTCTCCAAAAGCTGTCGTTATATATGATTCTTCTTTGGCTATCACGGATCTTCGCTCTTTTGGCTAGCCCAGGGCACGCACGAACCTGCGCCGAAGCGGTCTTGAACACCAAAGACGCTTGATCCCTATCGCTTGCGGCACAATAACACTCGGCTCCCGCCTCTTTGTCGCAGAACAAAACGTAGTTGCCCAGGCCCGCTGCAAAAGTGCTCTTCCCGTTTTTTCTGGGGACAAATATAACAACCTGTCTGTAGCGACGATTGCCGTCAGGTCGCTTCCACCCAAATATCGTCTTAACGACATTGGACTGCCATTCTTCTAGAACAAAGGGGGTTCCCGCCTTGCCGCCTTTCGTAAAGGACAGACAGCTTGAAAAGAAGCTGACCGCTTTTTCAGCGGCATCTGGGTCGTAGACAAAGCCCTCGGACTGCTCTGTCGGATCGTACCCAGCTAAGTTGGTAGGCGGGTCTCGTTTGTTTTTCATTCCACAAAGTCGGCCACGGTGTCATTGTTGTCGGTCATTTCTTCGCCAAGTCTAGCACGGTCAGATGGCGTTAGCCCAAACCGGGAAGCGACTTGCACAAACATCGTAGACCAGTCCCGGAACGCAGTTCTTGCCTCTCTGCTCTCTGGATCGCACTGATACCTTTCCAGCGCCTCTGTCCTCAAAACCCATAGGTCGCACAAGTGCTCCAGGGTCAATCTGTCACTGGGCGCTATCCAGTTCGAGCGAGTTTCCACAACGTAGTCCCAGATTTCCGCGCCGAGCCCTTTCAGGTTCGGCGGGCGCCCTGGTGGATCCTCGTCAGTGATCGCTTCATGACTTTTTTTGCCGTGTCGATTCGGCCGATACGACCCCTCCAACTTCAAAACCGACAGTGGTTTCGGGTGTCTTCCGGCTGGCATGGTTCACCTCCTGAAATTTCACGTGGTTTGGCGCGCTCTTTTTTAGGAATTAGGGTGGAAAATGTGCACACGTCGCAGCTTGACTGCCAGAAAACGCGATTTTTAAAAAAATAGGATTTTCCCAAAAGGATTTTTTTCCGTGGATTTCTGTTTTTTCTATGCGCTATCCTGTCAAGCTTTTCCTTTTTTTCGCGGCGCCTTTTTTTATTTCTTGACGGTCCCTGTATAGGATTTTACTAAATTCCTTTTAGGAAAAATCAGTGTGTTGCTATTGACAAACAGGTTTGCATCCATTTTGTGTGACGACTAAAGGAGATACCGATAAGCACGTCGGCTACTGTACACGTACGGCGAGGCGACTGCACACCTGCTGGTAGGTGTGGCGCCAGCATATAGCTATCAATATGCGACTGTCCTTTTGGCACGCCTGGTATAAGGCTACCTATACAGCCCCATACCATTCCTATTTGGCTGTCTACATATCGTGCGTGCTGTTGCATAATGGCTGCCAACCAGAGGCGTACGGCTACACTTGAGACACTGCTAAGGAAGGCCAGTGACAGCCCTATATCCGTGCACACATGGCCGCTACTCGGTACAGCATCTCGGCTAATAGCATACGCTTGAGTATTGTCAAGTGCAGTGGATTCCGGTTTTCTCTTGAATACTCTCATTTCGACGCTTCAAGCTGACTGGTTATCGGCTCTCTCTAGGACGCTTAAATACGCTCTCCTACAGGCGGTCAGCTATAGAGTGCTAATATTCACGCAATACAGCCAAAGCCGCTTAGGGGCTCATTTTCGAGTTCGTTTTCTAGCTATCTGCACTACCTCACGAGGTTTCCGGTATTTTGAGTGCTTGAAATTGCAGCGTTAGTTTTCTTGCTCTAAAAACCGCTTTTCCTTTAAGCTGTTTTTCAATATTTTGATTTTCGCGGCTAGAGTTCAACAATCGCATATTCTAAATGAACAGTTCCGCTCCCTGCGGCTATCGTCGCCTTAGCATACAACGAATGACTTCCGGCGCCTTGTGCTGACTTAAACAAGCAAGCTTCCTGTCCATACAGCCGACAAACAGCATCGTCTGAAGTAAAGGAAGACGAATGCCCAAAATCAATATAGTCCGTGTCCTCGCCGTCTGCAAAATGCAAATACACCCAGCCGAAAGTTGCTAGATCCGTTGGCGTGGTTACTTCCTTTTCTGTATTGTGAACAAGCGGAAGCATTCCTGTAACAAGACTCTCCCCGGTCATGTCGTCCTGCGTGGCGAACGTGCGGCTATATTGCGTGCCGTTCTTATTAACGGTAAGCGAAACCGACACATTGATTTCATTGGCCATTTTTTACTCCTGTGGTTTTTCGCTCTCGCATTTCCCGAGCAGTTTCAATCCTGTGACAAGCTTTGCAAAGCGATTGAAGATTGCCCCAGGACAGCGATAGCTTCGGGAATTGTGCTCTCGGTTTTTTGTGGTGCACTTCCTGCGCCTTATTTATCCGGCCACTGTTTGAGCATATCTCACAAAGCGGATGTTGCCGGACATATCTAGCCCGAAGCTTGCGCCATTTCCTCGAATAGTAAAACGGCTCCGATTTGTTTTTTGCATTCTGTTCCTTTTGCTGCTCCGCGGCGTGTACTTCACAGCGGCTATCTCGGACCAGAGTTTTACAGCCCGGCTCCACACAAACCTGAAGTGCCCGCTTCCTCATGGCGTGTCAATTGTTTGCAAGTGACCGACTCTAGCAATTGTATTTCCATTGGTCATTACACAAACAATCCTAATCCTGTAGGTTTTGTTTTCAGTTAGGCCCGCCACGTCAACTAACGCGGAATGCCGATCCTGCGTTGCAGTCAAACCGGTCAGCGTAATTGACCCATCGGAGTTCTCGTCACTCGCGGAAGATACACTTGAGATGGACGCGCCGTCAGAGGTTCGGAAGTCCATTTTTAATTGCACCGTAGACGACGGGTGCAGTTCTATTACGTTAACCGATTCGTTTTGCTTGCCGGTCTCGGGGAATGTCCATCGGTGCTTATCGGTAACCGTGTCGCTGGCAATCGGCTGGGGCACTGGCGGCCAAATATCATTATCAACTACGGTTATGACTTCCGTGTGCTGGACAACATCGGCCTGCGCAGGGCTTCCGCTCGTGCCGAAGTACTCTGCAAGATACACGCCATCGGGCAAGCCGCTCGCGGTTGTTGGCAAGTCGCCGTGGAATCGGCAGCCTGTGATGCTTAAAGGGATATCAAACAAACCCCGATCAGCCTCGACAAACGCCACCACTCCGACGCCAACCTTGTAAGCTTTTGACCTGTCCACATAATCCCAAATAATGGCGTACGCATTACTGAACGAAGTCGGCACGGTACACCCTAGTTCATTTGCCATGTTTGGCTCCTTGTTCTAACGCGCCGTGTACGATGCCGCAAAAGTCTTCGATTGGCTGGCCGTTACTTCGGTAACAGTCGCGGACGACAACGTGCGCTGGACCTGAAGACTCCGACGTATTCAAAACGTCTTCCGCTTTAGTCACTCCAGCAAGGCGACTCCTGTTAATAATAATATTCGGCAGGTCGTCGGGGCCTCTCCTTCGCTTGTGATGCCACTCAATAACTCCGCCCTGTAAATTGTAGATGCCTTCCAATGTTAAAGCTGTAGCGCCTTGCACGACAAACATCCTGCCGTTGTTCTTTTCGTATTCGAGGCACTCAACATGACAGTCCCTGAAAACAATATCGCTTGGCGTAGCATGATCCATCCTGACCAACTCAAACAACGGGCCCGCTTCTTCGGCTATCTTGATCTTCTCAAACACATAACTGGCGTTTGCCGGGGTTATTGCTCGGCGCCCCGTCAGTCGCAATAGTCGCGCCGCATTGGCTACGGTGCTTTGACTGACCCACAGGTCTCCCCCTCCTTCTACAACAAAACAATCGGCATCCATAGACAGGAACCAACAGCCAGAAACTTTATGCCCAGTGCTTTCTGCGTTAATAAGCTTAACGCAAGAGTCTACGCAACCGTGGAAGAATACCCGATCTAAAACCAGACAATCACAGCTATCCTCTTCCTCGACTAGACCGGCCTGGACCCCGACAGTGCAGTCCGATAGCCATACGTCACGAAGACAACATCGGCCAGTGCATAGGCCGATAGCAGGCTTGTGCGACAACACGCCGACTGGCGCGTCCACTATGGTGATCCTTTCAACTGATTGCTCTACGCCCTGCATCTCCACTGCGGGGCTCCGGTTGTCTCCGTGCCAAAGTATCGCGGTCAATAAACCTCGGAAAGCGTGATTTTCAGGAACGTACTGGCCGCCACTTAGACCGGCGACGTTGCCGCCATTCTTTTGCGGCAGCACCAGAGTGTCGTCAATGCTAAAGTCCGACGGCGAAGGCAGCACGTAACAACTATCCCTGCCTAGTGCCCACTCTTCTATCTGCGGCATGTCTGCCCTCACGGTGCTTGGTAGTGCTCTTTTATTTCTTGGACGTCCGACCTTACATGCTCTAACTCGTTTTGCAGAACGGCTATATTCGTAGTCATAGCATTTAAAAAGGCAAGCATGGGCAACATGACGGCGAGCAACAGGCCGACTATCCCTAGCCAGTCTGAGGGGCTCAACCGAACACGTTGCCCATCTGCCCTGGTCATGGTTCTACCGCCGCCGGCTTGCCTTCAGCCGGTTTGTGACAATGCCCGTTCTTGCAATTGCCGCCATGCTGCAACATGCCAGCGAACGGCATCTTGGTGTGGTGTGATCGACCAACACAATGGTGCACAATTGAACGTGACCGTTTAAAGATCCGGCCTAGCAGGCCCGCGTCAGCGGTAGGCGCAATAGTTACAACTATCGCCAAACCAAGAACCATCTTCTTCAATAGCTTCATCTTCCGCTCCTATCTCTGCTGCCTAAGCCGCAACAAACGGCGGCCTTTAAAAAACAAACGCCGCGCCCTCAGCCTGTTACTGCTCTTACAGACAACGGCCGAAGGCCCCGTCACTTCACAGCGAACCTCGGTGCACGGCGCAACCTCTACGCTGCTCCCCATTGATTCTACTTCAACTAACCGGGGTTGTGCAACAACAGCAGCGGCAGCGGACACGATTGGCACGCAGGAAGGCGCACTGTTTCGGCATTGCCCTGCAATCCCGATAGCTATCAGTAATGCAAATATTGTTTCCTTCATTACTTAAAACCTGGTGACAAATCTGGGAGTGATTTTCTGTGCCAACCATTGGCGCCGCTAAATGCTACAGCCCGGCGATTAAAGTCCTTGGTCAAAGCCCAGAAGCTGCCTTCGGGTATTTTGATATCGGTTCCGTGAATTCTCCTCGGCCCGGTATTGAACTTGCCCCAGCTATTCAGTATTAAAGCAGCAGCGCATCCGTAAAGACGGTGAGTTTCAGGGCGGTCGTCGTAACCGATTACTGCCATGGAGTGGCTCCAGGACCCTTTGCGTCTGGCAACACCATTCGCATCTCGACTGCGAGAAAAGCCTTCCGACCCATCGGAGCCTATGAAGAATCCTTTGCCGAGGAAGTCCCTCCATTCTTCGACGTCATCCAACTGGGTGGCGGTCCTGAACAAGTTATCGTTAGTGGCTTCCCTCACACTCTCGGGCGGCGACTTTGCACCCCATCTCCCAGCCGTTTCAGCAGAATACCGAGTCAAGTCGACGCCGATCGTCGGGTAGTTCCTGCGAAGCACTGCTCCGCTCTTACTGAGGATCACCTTTGCGGCAGCGCCAATAAACCATCCGTCGCTATTCTTGCCTCTCCACCAGTAATGCGATTCGGTTGCTAGTACGCCCTGTGCTTCAGCTTCACTTGACACGTCTGGCGCCTCTTCAACTCTTCCGGAAACTTCGTCAGGCAGACCGAGTACAGACTCCAAGGTCAGGGAGCCCAGCATTGCACTCCTAGCACAATGACTAACGCAATCGCCTCTCCTTTGAGGCGGCCCCGGCCATGCGCTCGGATACTTTTCGACAACGTGCAGAAAAGGCACTACTAATTTACCTTGAAACTCACCGGCGAAACCGTGACTGTGCGCCACTGTCTCCCCAGAGGAACTGTTGCCGGAAACCTCGACGTACTCAAGGAACTTTTCATTTTCCGTTTCATCAAACACCACGCCTTCTGCACCGGCGTCGTAGGCGTCAGGCACCTCGCCAGAAGGCAATATACGCTCTTGCCAGTCCATTCAAAACTCCGCGCTGATATTGTCTAATGCCTTCTGGAGCTTACTCCGAAGCGAAGCGTTCAAGGGCACGTCGGGAACTTCACCTTCCTCGTTCCCGATTGCTTCGACTAGCCGGTCGCTGATAGGCCGGTTCAGTCTCTCTAGACCTTTCATGCCATCGCGGCTATTCTCTTGCAGGATCTTGACGCCCAAAGCTTGTACGTCACGAAAATCCCCTGTGCTCCTAATGTCAGTTGGGGAGCCAACTACCGTAGCCAAGGCAGCGTAAAACTGTTTAAGCTCAGACGCCTGACCGCGGGTAACCATCGACCGGAGTGACTTATTACTAGGCGAAGGAGCTCCACCCAAGAGGCCGAACTCACCAGCCAGCCCTAATGCTAACAGCGCCAGACTCATATAGACAATCGTTCTCACGGTTTTACCTGCGATTGATTGCAGCAGGAAATGTTATCGACCTTAAATGGTCAGCTTCGTCGGTCGCCTCATTGTCAATGAGCGCCTCGTGCAATACAGCGTAGGCATCAACCAAAGCGTGAAGGTTCCCGCTGGTCGACTTTGTCTTCCATCTCGCCTTGATATACGGAGCAAGCCTCGCCGCTCCTGAAATGACAAGCCCTACAACTCCGGCGACAATTAGCCACGTGCTATTCATCATTGGTCAACGCCGCATCAAGCAGCACCACTAGGAGACTACGAATCAAACGCTCTAGAGCCAACTCCAGGGCGCCATCTACAATTGGCATATCCGCTGGGACAACAGCCTCGTCCCACAGTTTCAAGACAGCAGCCTTGATATCAGTCCTGTCCTTTTTGCCCCACGATTTCTTCATTGCGTAGCGAAGCGCCACTATAATCAATGACACTGGAATAGGAAACGCCGTCGCCGTATCGGGCTCGTTTGCATATTCCTGTCTGATAACACCGTAGTGATCCATGACCGCCTCACGAGATGGGTTTGTGTTTGTTGTTTTTGAGCCATTCCATCAACGCCCGAACAAGTGGCGTAGCTATTGCCGCGGCAACGCCCCATCGCGGCCCCAGTTGGTGCAGGATTGGCAGCACCTCTGCAAGAATAACCCCAAGTCCAGCTAGAGACATAGCAAGCAGCAGGTTAGACCAATCAAGCCCGACGCTCTTTTTGAACTCGTATTCTCCAAACTTGCCAGAAGGGTTGCCCATGGTCCTGGCCATTATATGCACGGCAAGGTTTACAGTCTAGACAGTAGGGTTGTGTACAAAGTATCCGTAGCGACCACGCTCCTTGCTGTATAAATGCAATTCGCCCTGTGGGTTTGCTGCAAACCCTTGTTGATTATGCCAAGCGTCAACGCCAGTCAACGCTGGCAACTCACGGACAATGACTTGGTTAATAGTGTCGGCGTGCCTTTGCGTTGTAATGGTCTCCCTTTCTCGGTGCAAATGGCCGAGGAACCACTCTCGGCAGGTAGTCGCTGCCCAGAGTTCGGGCTGGTCTTGCGCCATTCTCGCTGGCAACTGCAATCGCTTGGCGTCAGTCAAGCCATTGCCGTGGTTGAAGCCCAGAAGGTTTGTGCCGTAACGATAGTACTGCCACGGATTGGGGCTGTTCTGCACTGCAACATCCGAGGCCCCGTGATAGCGGGCAGACATTACCTCGCCCATGCAGAATATCTTTTCCTGTTCGTGATTGCCAGCAACTACAAGGATATCAACCGGGGCTATCGCCCTTGCTGCGTCAACTAATTCAAACGCGCACCCCATGCCACACAAGAAAGCCTGCTGCCATCGGCCGTCCACGTCCTGAGGTGTGCCTTTTGTCGTAGCGTTTTGGGCTGTATCGACGTGCAGGAAGTCATTACCTAGGACGTACAGTATCTTGGATACGCCGAAGTGTTCGCATCGACTCAGCAGGTCCTGAAAGGCTGCCCGGTATCGCTCTCTAGTTGAGGCGACTGTTACGGCAGCGCCTGTCTCTTCCGGCCAACTTAGCTGACCAAAATGAGCGTCAAACAGACCTAGTACCGCAAGCATGTCCTTGCCTGGCTTGACAGCCCTTTTGATCTTTTGATACTTCGGCGCGGCTGCTTTGAATTCCTTAAATAACTTAGCCTTAAACTCGGTTGCGCTCCAGCCCGAGCGCCGCACTAGCCAAGCTTTGATCTGGTGAGTCAATCGCGACACCACTCTGCCGTCAGGCCCCTTGCTGCCCTGCTCAAACTGATTGATCTGATAGTGGTCTACGCGCCACAAATCCATGTCGATATCCGCTTCCTTAATGGCGGCGGAGACATTGCTTACGCTTGAGCTAACTAGTTCCAGACTTGCCTTGTCGGATCGTTCGTCGTATTTCAAGACGTCACCGCCCGTCGTGTTGGGCATCCTTTTCCTCGCGGTAAAGTTTAAGGCGCGATAGAATCTCCGGGCGCAAAAGAACATCGGCAACTACCTCCCCTATCTCTTCCACTATCTCTTCGCTTGTTCGCCAACTGACAGCGTGCACGAGTTCGTGGACGATAGTGGCGACCATGGCTTCCGTCTTCAACCTGCTATTTATAGCAATTCGGCGATTCTCCTTGTCGGGCCGAGTGCAATAGCCATGCTCACCTTTCGGCAGCTTTGACGTAAAGTGTATCTCCCATGGCTTGCCATGAACTTCCACGCTATGTGTCTTCACCTTAACGCCCTCCGAATACGCGGCGACAATACTCCGCGATTAGTAACGAGTCCGCAATTGCATGAGTCACCTTTAAATACGGAAACAAGGACTGCGCCCTCTGCTTGCTTACATTCTTATCCCCAGCGGTGCGGCAGCCCATCTCTGTTTGCCACTTGAGTGGCGATACCTCCTCGTACGGAATCTCTGCGGCAGCAAGTGCCATCCTTAGGCCGCCTTTGTTCATTCCGAAAGTAAATGCTGAACGGACGCCCATCTGCGGGCTGCTATGTACCTTTTCCAGCACGGCAAACACGTCGCCGGAACCGCCGATAGTCTGCAATAGCTGAAACACGTCCGTTTCCGTACCGGGCATTTTCGCGGCTTCAGCCTTGCCTTTTCCGTCGGCAGGGAGCCAAGCTACGCCTCCGTTTTTGCCTGGGTCAATCCCTAGCGCAAGATGCACGTTAGACTCCTAGTTTTGCTTGTCGTCTGACTCTTCAGACTCTGAAGCGATGCCTTGGATCAGCACCATGTAATTGATCACGTCACGGCAAGCATCGGATACGCTTTCTCCTTTTACTTGTAGAGTTCCCTGCTCCGCAAACGTCCTGATTCGCTGAAGCTTATCAACAACACGGACGCAGACACCAACAATTGGGTGTATACCGAGAAAGGAGCTGGCTCTAAAGTTGGCGAACGGATCGTCTGAGCCGCTAGTGTAATCGTGGTTCTTCGCCCTCATTATCGCAAAAGCTTCTCCGCATGTTTCCTCGTGCAATTCCAGTAGCCGTTTAATGTCCATATCTAGCCTACTTGTGATTGGATTTGTGTGCCTCGAATTCATGCGCCTTAATTATCTCAACCAACTCCTCCGTGGTCAAGACAATTGTAATCCCATGCTTGGTGGCGTGCGCCACTTCCATATCTGCCCCTCGACTGTGACCGGGAAGCCTGTAGAGGATGTCCGCTTGTTCGACCCACGGTAGACAGCATTCCATCCATGTCTTGTGAGAGAAACGACCACTGGTCGGCATCGCCATCGTCAGCATGGGGTTGAACACGGAAAACCCCAGTTCCATTAGCTCCGTTTGCTTGCGAACTGCTTGCCCCAGATTTTGATAGTGGTCCCCAAGAGTTATCGGGCCAGCCAGGTAGACTCTATATCTGCTCATAAATGCTCCAGCGAATCAGTAGAGGGCTAAACGAGATTATTCCGACCATGTAACGTCACTAACTAGTATATGGCGAAGCGGATCATAGGTGTGACGACTGCCGCCCTTGGTTGGCCTGCAATGGCAAGGTATGCCGTGTTCAAAAGGGCCCGCTTTGGCTTTGCGACACCAGTTTTTCGCCTCTCCTCGCCGATACTCCTTGCCCGGCTGTTTGCTGAACACTTCCCGTTGCCACGCTTCATTGATAACTATTACATTGCCTAGGCCACCGCAATACGGGCACGATGGGAGTATGCTTGCCGGCTTGCTCGCCTTCTCCTCCCGGCAAAACAACTCGTCATCATATCGGCCCTGGTTGAGCCATGTTGCGGGGTGTGGCACGAACTCGATCTTGGTGTTATGGACCTGCTTCGCAAAGGCGACCGCTGCCATCAATATCTTTTCACGTGCCTTTGCGGGGGATAGCCCCTCACGCTTAACCAAGCTCTTACAAGCAGTATCGTAAGCCGACTCAGCTTTTCGCTTCCCAATGCGCCTCGGGTATCTGTTCCAAAATTCTAAGAAATGGAGTGGGTAACCGTTGTGGGTCTTCTTTTCTGGCTTAAACAGGCTAGGTTGTTTCATGATAGTGTCCTTTCTTAGGGTTCAACGTCCGTTCTCAACTCAGAAACATGCTTGGGGGTTTGTTGCTGCGCACCGGTCCCACTGACGTGGGCCGGTGTCTCTCATGCTCAGGGGATGCCGAGCGACCGGTCGGGCTATTGTTTTTTGGTGGCGAAGCACCTACCACCCAGGATCCCTACTAGCCGCACGTGGTGCCGGAAGTGCCATGCGGGGGTAGTCCTGCTTCCTTGCAACGCAACATTAAAACGCCTCGCGTTCGCCGGTGCTGCGTCTTCTGTCCGGTATATTGGTGGCATCGCAATTCAATGCGCTGTTACGCCACTAACGCAATCGGTAGATCCAAAACTGATTTCGGACCCTAGTCCTTTCCACGGTGTAGAACTTTCTCAGTGACCGCATTCGCCGAAGACCTTCGCTGGCGGGGTACCCGGCTTTTCCTGCTGCCTTTCTTATCTCATCTGGAGTGTGCCAATAACCGTCTGACATTAAATCAAACACTCTCTGCGTCGACGGACTCAGCTTGCCTTTGGGGTGCCTAGGCGTCAAGTTTGGGCCACTGCTGCGAACGTCTCGGGGGTTTCCGAGTGACAACTTGAGTTGATTCATGACTGCTCCTAAAAAGGGCTGACGTCGGCGCGGAAGTAAAGGACAATAAACTTTCCGCGCCGACGAACCGTTTGACGCCAGGGAGGAGAGACGTCGAACGGCGCCCGGACTTAGAATGGAACGGGGCTATCTTCGGCGCCAACAGCGTGGGCAAGTTCCGCGCCAGGCAGTTCGTCGCTAGAGACCTCCCCGTTGCTAGGCTGAGAGGTCCCCGCTTCCGTATGAGTGACGCGAATGCAAGGAACCTCAGAACCGTTGTAGCTAGTCACGGAGGGGGCTAGCGTCACTTTATTCCCTTTGCCTCCCCAGTTGTCGGACTCCCAGCCGAAGGCTTCGCTGATCTTGTTTACGTTCGTCTTGTTGCACGCGAATTCCTTTTGTGTCTCATTAAACCGCAGCACTGCCTTTAGGTCTTCCGACCTGCCGTTCGCTGCCATGTTTCTTATTTCACAGGACGCAATCGTCAGTGTAAACGGCTTGCCTTTTAGGTCGTGGGCCCTCAGATAATTTCCATTGTTGTAGATATTGCGGATGTCCATTTCATTCCTTTCGCTATGTTGCGGCTTGCCGCCTAGTGTAACTAAGAACTTCCCGTACCATTTTCTGTTCTGCGATATACTTTTCTGCCTCTTCCTTTCTTTCCTTGTAAAGTGCGTCGGAGCAGATATGTTTAATGGCCGTTTGCAGACTCTTGCCTCTCTTGGCCACTTCGGCTGGCGTCCACGTCGCACGGATCGCCGCTGCCCTTTCCGCAACCTGCTCGGGAGACGGCACTGGCGTGCAGCGGTATCGGTGTGCTTTCCTTAGTTTCTTTTCGCGGCCAGTCTCGGCCCACCAAATGTGGGTCTTGGTAGCGTGCACTGCTCTGCCGTCGGTCATCGTCCAGTTGTCGCCATCATGCCGAACCACTTCCACGTAATCGCCAGCTTTAATTGACTCGTAAAAGCTGGCGCGTCCTTGCGCCTCGGCATATCCGTTGCCTTGCTCTTCCATGTTGTCTCCTTCGTTGTGATTATACTGAAGACTGATCCGTCGTCAACTCCGATTGACAAACAATTGCATTACCTTTATTTGAAACACCTTCGCCACGGCGTCTAGTAGCTCTGGCTTTGGAAACCTCTCGCCTCTCTCGTACTTCACCCAAGCGGAACGGGATACGCCCGTCCTTGCAGCCGCCGACGCTATGGTCATGCCTGCTGCCTTCCTAAAAAGGGCAAGGTTGGTCTTGAATACGTCCCTGGATTTTTCTGTTGTTTCGGTGCCGTTCATGGGTCCCCTTAGTTGATTTGGTCTTCCAGTAAAGATCGGATAGTTGAGTCCGATACAACGTCAATCACCAAGTGCACCCGGGGTGTGTCACCTCGGTTTACTGCACGGTGCGGCTTCCTTGTGTCAAGATACCATACCTCGCCCTCTTTCATGTGGACGTCCTTCTCGGAACCATGGACGTCCCATGTCGTAAAGATCACCCCAGGGTTTGTAATTAGCGGTATGTGGAAGCGGGCAGCCCTGCCGTCTTGAACGCCGGAGTCGGGGTCCGCTTGATCAGTATGTCTTTCCAGAGTGCCGCCTCCTGGGGCCAGTTTCATGAGCCGCACTCGATGGTAAAAGACCGGGTGTCTATCAGGGTCCACTATCGCCCTTTCGGCAATAGCGTTTATCACCGGCAGCTTCTGACGTAGCGGAGTGTCTTGGAGCCCGAAGGTCTCGCCCGCGTGTTCTTCCTTCCATTTCTTATTCATTTCAGAAGGCTTACCGATCATGCCGGGGTCTGGCGAGTACCCGCGAAGGGCTAACGCGCTCCATGATTTCGCTTTATTGTAATTAGAATAATGGTTGGCGAAGTCCCCGATGGCCCTTACTTCCTCTTGGGCTGCCTCTAACGAATGAAATCGACCCGGCCTGTGGATACGGACGCAATCAACATCCTCCGCTAGCGGTCTAGTCGGGTGCTGTCTCGGCGGCCGCTCGCCAGGCCCGCAGAAGTATATGGCGACCATCTCGGAGAAGGTTGTTATTTTAGTGCCAACCCACTTGAAGCCACATTCCTTGGCCAAGCGGTTCGACTCAGCGTCCTCGGTCCAGACATAGAACCAGCAGGGTGCTTCCTTGGTTGCGGCTAGTAAAGCGTGCTTGGCTTTGTCATAAGCGCCGTCCGCCCATGCCATTTTCGTTATAGTTATGTCGCCGACTATCTTGCGCCCGATCGGGACGCCCTTGTACATTACTATACTAGTGGCAGCGGCAGCGACCTTTTTGTCCATCGCTACAACAGGAAGAGGCTGCCCCTCGAGTCGCTGAGTCGGTCTCGGCCAGTCTGCCTCCCGGTAAAGCTTCAAGGTTCTCTTGTGGAGACTCTCCGCTAGGGTGTTCTTCTTGGCAGTGCTGAATGGAGACATACTGTATTGATTGTATTTCTGGTAAAAGCTCTCCAGTTGCAGTAGGTCTTCCATGTTGTAGCCATGCTGCCATGCTTTTTTTTCAGTCATTACTTGCCTTTCTTAATAGTGTAAAACGTTTCGCCTTCCTTTTTCTCCTTGCCGCTTTTCTTGATCTGATTGTCCGCCAAGCTGACCCGATTGTACTTTTCTAGGCGCCCGACAAGATAACCCCTCTCAGAACAGATCCGTAGGAGCTCCTCGTCAAGTGGCCACCGCCTGGACCCTATGTTGCATACAAACGTGGCGTCGGGCTTTAGTGCGGTCATAGTCTTTACAAGAAATGGCTCGTAAAAACCTTCCACCCAGTCCTCGAAGGACGCATAGCGGTTATGGGAGTTCGTGCTTTCTCCGTCGGCATAACGCTCCGTGTCAAAGTAAGGAGGGCTCGTCAACGCAAAATCGAAGTGATCGCTTGGCAGGTCCGCATCCTCAAAAGGGAGGCAAGTTAAGCTGGCGGAGAAGTCTGGGCGAAACGGGGCAATAAACTCTCTCGCCATTCGCTGAAGACCCGCCATGGTTCGCGTCGACGGGTCAAACGCTGTATAGCTGTCGGTAACCGTGGAGAACCCGAGCAGCCGCCCTCCCCATCCCGCGCACGGATCTAGGACCCGACTGGACTTTGTTACGTCAAACGTAAGTGCAATCTGCCGCACCTTGTTTGGCCGAAACTCGTCCACTCGGGGCGACCCCGATATTCCCATCTCAAGCAGACGATAGAGGTGGTCCCTCAGGTTCAAGTCTCGGGTCCAAAGTGCGGCACGGGCAAGCCCGTCGGCGAACCTGGGGTCCTGAAGGTTGTCTAGCATCGACTTACCTGTGAGGGAGTGGCGAGTAGTTAAGCGATGTGGGTTATACAACAGAGACGTCTTGGAGCACCTTGGTTCGCCTCTCACCAGCCCGACGTACTCTATTGATTCCCGGAATTCGGTTGTCAACAGCGGCACTAACGTCTCCAGCGTAATGCCGGACAGTTGGGAATGGATCTTGTTAGCAAGCGCCTCCCGATCCATCTCGGGAGGCGCCGGCTCAAGGTCGCCAAAAAGGTTCTTGCATTCCTTTAAATCAAACAAGGCGGCCTTCCTTCCTTTTCTTAGCCGTTATTATGGCTGCAATTCTCGTTCAGCCAGGACAGCACTGCTGGCTTCCGCACTGGAAACTCAACTGCTTGTGTGCTCTCCGTCCCGACTGCAAGGCCTCCTTGTGCTTGGAGCTCCTTCAATCGGTCCTCCGCAGCTTTACGAGTGGCGAACCAATGACGGCACAGCCCTGCTTGGGGGTCCCGGTATTTGGTCAGGTAAACTTTCATCGCTTCTATCCTTTCAATAATTGAGGTTTAAAAACAATTCCCAGTCCTTGAGGTTGCTCCTTTCTGTTAAGTGCTCAATGTCTCGGCCGATCGGTCTGCTTGCCATGACGTCCAGCCATGTGTCAAACCTGCGGTAGAGGTGCTTGCGGTTCTGATCCCAGCTTGCCGCACGCCCCCAGTCCCTGTCGGTGATAGGCAGTTCGCCGCACCACTCTTGAAAGTCTGGGGTATAGGCAAGAGCTTCCCCGATGCCTAGCCAGCCATCGTCGCCATCTGTGGTCCATGGGCCGGTGTCGACCAATGACTTACTCAGACCGGCGCCTACTTGGTCTCTAAGGAAGAACAGCAAGTCTGTACAACGCTCGTACACGTCGGACCAATCATTGCAAACATGATTGCCTCTGAAAGGATCTAGCCCTAGCCAATCGTAGGGAATCCTTGTGTCGTGCACTTTGCAGGCCCAACTGTTATAACGGTCGCCCTCTCCCAGGTAACACGGCTGCACAATTAGCGTCCGAGCGTAGCGGCAAAGCTTCACCACCTCGACGGCATCAAAGTCCAGTTCCTCGTCAGATAGGTGTCTCGCACTGAATGACAAGTCCTCCCCGGCCTGCTCGGTAAAGACAGCCAGGATAAGCTTGTCGCGGCTTTTCTTGTTTTCTATTTTGTCGTTAAACATGATACAAAGTCCTTTCGGTTAGAGTGAAAGGCAGTTTACGGGCGTGCCCAGGCCCGCTGCGGTTTAAGCCTCTTCAGCGACTGCTTCCTCTAGTATCTGCGCCGTGCTTTGCGGCATAACTACTCCGCAATAACTGTCCATGAGCCCGTTGAGCACTTGACTGCGGCGCATGACTTGCCGCACGCCTGAGGACTTGTAGACTTCGGTGAAGGCGTTGTATAACGACCACGCATTCCTCGGAGCAAACTCCTCGTGGGCTGGATAGTTCCACTGCTCCATAACGTCCAGGATCTTGGTCGGGGTTATCGCCCGAGACCGCGCCGCCTCAATTACCAAGTGGGAAGCGTCCCGCTGGTCGAGCGGGGACTCCTCGTACTTTGCAAAGCGGTCGACTTGTGACCCTCTGGACTCAATAAGTGCACTCACCGCTCGATGAACGCAGGCCCCGAGGTCCCGCTCGATGTTGCGGGTATGTCTGCGGCTAATCTTCACCTCGCCCGAGAATGCAAGGTTGTCACAAACAAACACTCGGCTACCCATAACTAACTGAGCGGAGCAGGACTTGTCGCCGCTATTCCTCAGTCCGAGCAGCAAGCCAAAACTATCTTCCATAAGACTAGCGCCGTCGTTTCCGGGCTCGTCAAACTGCTTCGGGCACGATAGTTCCAGGACGCCAAAATACCTTTGTCTCCTGGCGTCATATCCGTGTTCCTGTGACTTCACCTCCATCCCGGCTGAGTCAATCGCGTCCTCTACTTTGCCTAGCAGGAGGTCATTGCTAACGGGGTAGTAAGTTCCTTCCTGCTTGGGCGTCGGCAACTTTCGGATTTGACTGCGGGTGATTGCGTCGGCGCCACAATGAAGCATTAGGTTAGTTCTTGCCATGATTTTGTCCTTTCATGAGAATGGTAATTTGCAGGCACGCGCCTGCGTCAATCAATAAACAGCAATCTAAACGTTCTACGATTTGTGCACAATAGCACCTTATCAGGACTGTTTTGCCTCCTTTCTAGCTGTCGCTCTTTCGGCTTTGGCCAATTCCTCGCTGTATTTTGTCAGTCGCTTCTCCGCTCGACTCAGTGACTTCCGTAGCTCAACTATCTTTTCCTGTGTCCGAGATACGCCTTTCCGAGACTTCCTCAGACGCTTTTCCAGTGCCGTTTCCTTTTTCGGAGGCGGCATTAGGATAGCTATCATGTCACGCGCGTAAGTCCGTTTAGCTGAAAGCGGAATGCCGTCCTCAATAATATACTTCGTGTTGCGGCATATGAACCGCTCACTCCCGCCATAAGCTTTGCCAGATCGTCGGCTTTTCTTCTGGCTTTCAAAGCGTTCCTTCCAAAAGGTTGCACAATGCCCTATCTCGTGGACCACAAGCTCGGCAAGTAGCTCGAGGGAGCAGTCATTTGAAACGGTGACGCATATTTTCTGACGAGTGACGTAGGCGTGGCCTGACGCATGGCCAGAGTGTCGGTTGTTGCTCCCGCGAATCACAACGGTACGGATCCTGTTCAGCTTGTGCTCCCAGCCCTTGCAAGCAAACCGCACCAATTGGTGAATTAACTTGTCCGAGAACTTGCTGCTATTCGTCAAACTATACTGCCTTTTTTGCTGAGTCATTTTCTTGTCCTTTTTAGATGTTGTCATGTTAAGACCATTGCTCCTTTGAGTAACGGACAAGCTGTTGCCACTGCTTGTCGGTGAGTCCTGCGAAGTGGATATGGCGAGTAAGACTCTCGCCGGTTTCATAATTCAATTCCGCGTCCGGACTGGATAGCCAATCGCCAGCGGAGGGGTCACTGCTTGACCATTCGGTAAGGCCCTTGTCGTCAGCAATGCGGAAGCACAGGTAGGCTACCGCGCTCAACTGCTCTCCCTCCCAGCCCCACCCGCTGCCCGCCTCTTTGGCGCCCTCTTTGTCGAATTCGTCAACAATAATTGGGACGTCAACTTCCTCGAACCCGGCGTCCGAAAAGTCTCCGCTTGCTGCGCTTTCAGGCGTTACGATTTCATAGGTTACACTGTAGGACGGATACATTACTTGAGTCTCCTGTCTAATTTAGGTGAGGGCATTGTGACTGCAAGACCGACGAACATCCCGTCATCATCCTGCCCATACTGCCATTTCAGTTCCCCGAAAGTCTCCGGGGTCGCCTTTTCGCTTGTCGGCAACGAATCTAACACCCGTCGCCTTTTCTTGTCGATCCTTTTTCCTGGTTTCATAGTTTCGCTCCTTGTGTAAATAGTCAATCAATCGAACTTCCGTTCCCAGTCTTGCGGCACAGTGGGGCCGCCGTCTTCACAATAGTGTCGGCGATTGAAAATAACAGCATCCGAGAACGGCGGCCACTCCTTCAGTCGAGTGACGCTTCCGTCTTCCAGCTTTACGCTCAGTAGTTTCCCAAAGCCCGGTCGGGACGGGTGATGGGTTGGCAGCTTGGCGAGCCCGCGGACACTGGAGTAGTCCACCCCTTGTGACTCCAGCCACTTGTAGTACTGAATAGTATCCAGCATCCGACAAGTCTCCTGTGCCTTAACGGAAACGCTTTCAATCGCTCGTGGCTCAAGTGCTGTTAGTTTTTCTTCCATCGTTTTGCCCTTTCATGTGACGAGTGAATAATGACTTCGGCTTCCTGCTACTAGCGCCGCGCTATGGCTGCCTCCTCGGCCTGCTTTACAGCCAACGCTTTGAAGTCGGCGTGGGCTAAGTGATTGCTGAAGGACCCATTGTTTGCATTGTTTATGAGCATACGCTCCAGGCCCGCGCCGACTATAAATCCATCGAAGTACTCCCAGACGGTATTGTCCTGGACTTCCGTGTTGTAGGCGCTAATGAACCACTCATGCTGCGACTGATAAACACGTTGGCCGTCGGGTAGGGCCCGATTCATCCTGTCTTTGGTTGTTCGCGTCCGCCAGCCGCAGGAGTCCAGCATGACTTCCCCGTTAGGCCGGAACTCAACAATCGAGTGACCGTGGAGCTTTATGACATAGCAAACATCCTCCCGCTTGCCGGTCCACCTGGGCATAAAATCGCACTGGCCCGGCGCCAAGTAGGTATTGTGCGCTATCTTGACTTGGCTAGCATTCTTGCGCCTGCGATTCTCCCATATGTCGGCGGCTTGCTCATAGCTATTTGGGTAGTTGTCGGAATTCATAGCGTTGTCCTTTCAAACTAAAGTTAAACAGCAAACTAAAATTAAATAGCAGGCGAGATAGATTCCCACATGTATTCGACACAAGCAACTTCCTCTTCCTGGTCGTCACGGATCGGCTCAAACATCTGCCCGAGGCATGAGTCAAGTGACGCCGCCGGGAAGTTGTTTGCAGCAAGGTGCTGGCGAAGCTCTTCCCGTGTCAGCGGCTTTCCGTTCTCGTCAGTCAGCATACAAAGCACGTCGGCGAGTTCAGGCGACCCGTGCCCAATGACTCGAACGTACAGCCCGAGCAAATAGTCGGGCTCGTTCGTTAAGTATAGGATCCGTTGCGTGATCCTGTACAGTCGCTGTCGGTCGTTAATGTTGCCGCGTTTCATAATTCTGTCCTTTCTGAAGTGTAATGAAAAGTCAGTCCCCTATATCAACAAATCCGACTTGTTCTAAGGCGTCGATAAGTTCCTTGTGCTTGCTACTCTCTCTTTGAATTCTGACAGCGGGCTTGTGTTCTCGGTTTTGTTTTTCATTTTCTTGTCCTTTCAGTTTTGCTTGTTAGTAAAATTACCACTGCGGGCTCATGTCCCACGCGCTCTTCATTCCGTAGCGCAACTGTTCGCCGTCGATTATGTAAAGATAGTTGTCATTGTCGTCGTCGTCGGAGTCTTCGGCGCACTCGTCAGCTTGCTCGTCGTCCCCTAACTCGTCGACTATTTCCTCCCGAGTTGCAACGGCGCTTACTTCGCACTCAAAAGGCCAGTTCTCTTGCTCCATGATTCGCACTTCTAAATCGCCGTCGCCGTCGCCAATGTAATCATTCAGTAAGTCGCGGAGTTCTAAAATTGTTAAGCTCATAATCTTGTCCTTTCAAATTTAAGTGAGTTAGTAAAAGCTAGAGACTACTTTCCGTTGAACGGTTTCCAGTCTTCATTTCCGAGAACGGCCAAGCTTATCTCTCGGCATAGCTCGTCGATCACTTCACAAAGATAACGATAATTCTCACAAGCGAATCGTTGCCGCCCGACTTTTCTGTCGACGTCAAATAGCAAGTTCAGCAAGTCAATCCAGTAATTGAGACTCAACTCAACAGTCCAATAATCTAGCATTGAAGCACTTAAGTCATGCGCTGCGCCGCGACTTGCGTCGGCGATGGCGTCGAGAATCAAGATTCCCCATTGATCACTTCGCCGCAAGTCGCTTTCGCTTTTCAAAACTGCTTCAATTACTAACATGTAATAATTCTTGTCCATTGTTACTGAGACGGCATTGAAAAGTGAATCATCATCAAACGCGCTTGCAACTGCTTCGTAGTTTGCTTGTGAAATTGACATTATGTCGGCCCTTTCAAAATGAGAAACGTGAAAGCGTTGAACTGTTGTTCAACTGACTTATCCATTAGACACAATACGTGTACGCTACGCAAGAGCAATCCAGAGCAATTTGAGTCTATAAAACAAGAGGTTTTATAACTTTTCAAGCAGTGTATAGAAGGAACTTTTTGTTCCGAGACTTTTCCATTCAGCGCAAGAATTCGCTGCTTAACTGCTATTGACAAGACAAGATGAAAACGCTAGTCGGATCCGACTTGTTTTTTTGTCTGCTATTGACTAGCTTCGGCCGGTATGCTACCCGGCAGGACTTCTCGGCATCCGCTGGACTGAAGTGTAGCGGTTACCCTTGCGTTCCACTTCCAGTCCCATGCTCTTGCATAGCGACAACGCCACTGGGTAGCGGTCGGCAGGCAGTGCTCGCAAAATAAAGCCAAGACGATCACCGGCCGAAGATGCCAGAGCAAACATTGCACGAGCCAGCCCTCGGCGACGATGGTCTGGCCCTACGAACAATAACTGGAAATACAAGTCCTTTGGGCAACCGATGTTTTTCGATCCGTCGGGCCCGACTCTCACGGACCTACTTCTTAATATCATAAAGCCCACTTTGGCTCCGCTGTGCTTTAACAGGACCAAAGTGGACTTGGGGACGACTTTCAGGAACTCTTCCGGCTCTCGTTCCCTCCAATAGCCTTTCTGGGTTCTCGTGCAGTCACTCAACCACTGCGCCATTTCCGCATCGATTTCACGAGCAACTTCCGCACTGTATCCGTCGGGAAGGCTACAGCCGCCCTCACTGATTATATCCGCAACGGCTTCCCTTATTGCTTGGTTTCTTTTTGTCGCTGTCATTTCGCAGATTCCTCCTAGTCTAAAGATTCCGCCGTGCCGCCTTCAGGGGCTGGGACTTCAGTTATGTAAGGATTGAGAGGCAACGCCATAAGATTGTAGTTATTAAACTCAGTTGTTGCAAAGCCCCCGGGTTTGGGGCGAGAAGCTCGCACGTTGTTGCTGACGGTTTCGCCGCGATAATTGATCCGGTCAACATGCTCGTGCCGCTTTCTCGCCAGAAAATCACGGTACTCATCCCACTCGGGCGTGCCTTCTTTCAGTAGTACCAGACGCTCACGCGGGACTTTGTAGAATATGCTCATGACTGCTCCTGTTTGTTTTCCCCTGGGTGTGTTTCACTAGGCTGGTCCAACTCGTTTATACGATCGTTAATTATAGTGTAATCGGCAGCGTCAACGACCCCGTCCTGGTTGGCGTCGCCAGGGAGACCGGCATTGTGAGGTCCGGGACCTTCATTGCCGAACCCTTCCTGCCAACTGCCCGTGTCTGCGCCTGCGCCTGAGTGCGGGTTTACGGGGACGGATATGCCCGCTTCTTCCAGTGTCTTCTCAGACACCCACACTTCAGGGTCCAAGTCCACGTTGCCCGGCCCCAACTGCGATTCATGGAGCGGCACGTCATCTCCAGTCCACCGGCGCGTCTTCATTACCTCGCAGTTGCCTGCTGGGCCAGTTGGGTCCCATCGCCATACATAATGATTGCTCATGTGGATATAAATGCACTTGTCCACGCCTTCGGTTGCGTTCACGGGGTAGGACGTAGGATCCATGGCGTGCTTGTAGACCGGGTCCAGCCTGTCCCCCGCAATCTGTTCGGTCGTCTTGAATACAAAGTCGTCTTGCAACGACCACCCACCTCCGCCCTGGTCGCCTTGTGACAACGACCAGATAAAGCCGTAGTGCAGTGCTGTATTGGAATTTGAGTTCTGGTCAGAGTCGTACGCCGTTCCGTCCCATGTGCTCTGTAGAGTATTGTCGTCCCCGTGCGTAATCGGCGAACGGTGCTTAACCTGCGCGTGATAGTAGCCGTAATAAGTGTCCGGGTCAATATAGTCCGCCGTTAGTCGTTCGTGCGGAACATCTACAGGCTGCCACACTTCCACCACTAATGTCATGAAAGCTGACGACGATTCGTGGTCAATATACATATACCCCGTGCCGGGCTTGAAGTACTCCTCCATGTCTATATCATCGATCACTGCCTGAGCGCCTGCTGGTCCGCTTTGACTAAACCAAAAGCTTTCATATTCCCGCCCTTCTTCAGTGTAGTCCCAATGCTCCACCGGCTTGTGTGATACATCCTTCCAACTCCACTCCTCGCCCTGCGGCAGTAGATTGTCGCGAAGATACTGGAGCGCGGGATCGTCCAGTAGCGCACTGCTTCCCGACGTGCCTCTTGGCGAAATGGACTGAGACGGCGAGCCCGGGGACCATCCGAGGTCTTTCAGACCTGTAGAGGTATACGAATGGCCCGCATCGTAGCTGCCAGCAAACGTTGGGCCTATTGGCTGCGACGTGAACCGCCCTATATACACAGGCGCTTCTAGCTTGCTCGAATAACAAAGAACGCCTCTTGGCTGAAAGACAGCCGTCCCTATGACTTCCTCTTCGTGTTTCCTGAGACCTCTCGCCCGCTCTCCCTCAACCCAGACCCACCTGTCCGGGTCGTCATGGCCAAACATCCCAGCAGTGCGTCCAAACCAGTCGGTATCGTCCCAGTAACCATCTCTATGTATCTTGTGATCGCCAGGGGCGATTGGGGTCCATGTTGTCAAAGTAATTTCCACTTCCGATTCTATTTGCGGCAACGCCGCTACCACTTCGCTATTGGCGCAGATGAAGCCCGCCGTGGTGTTGGCACTGTAGAGCCAGTCGTTCTGGATATGGTCAGCCCAAGGAAATTTACTCGGAACCCGTTCGTCTGCGTACATAGATGCCGAGGTGGCGTGCTCGGGATGCTCCGGGTCCGACTCCAGAACCCGCTGAAGCATCAACGGTTTGGCATCACACAGCCAATATGCCACGCCGTCGCCTAAGCACCAAGATGGAGCCAAGTGGTACTGCCGCTCAGCGTCCTGATCGCCGGGAACTCCGAGCGGGCCTGAATGAAAGCGATAGATAAACGATGCAAAAAAGCAGTCCTGCACGGCATTCCGACCCATCGACTCGCCATTGGCGCCGAACAACTCTATGCCTCCGTGATACGTGGGGGCTTGCCATACCACCTTGCCGTAGATATTCCCCTCGTCACCTGGCTGCAATTCTACCCATTCTCCTTGCGAGTTGTATCCCCACTTTTCGACAAACGGAGCATAAAGAGGGCCGGGAGGAGAAGACGTCATATACCAAAACGGCCTGCCGAAAATAAGCCCGCCTTGTTTTGTTTTGCGAACCCGCATCGGCACTGTCCTGTAGATCGAGCCGAACACCTGAAGGTTGTTCAGTGTCGCCCGCGTATACTGGTGATAGGCGTCATGCCGTTGCTCATAATTCTCCTTGCTCAACTGGAAGCTCTCATGAAGGCCAGGGAATGCCACCCATTGGTCCTTGAACCGCTGCTTGGTTATGTCGTAAAAAATCGCATAAGGCCTGCCCATGTAGCCGTATTCCGATTGCATCTCCAGCGGCAAACCTTCGGAGGCATGTCCGTCGTCAACGGCGATTATATAACAAATCACCCAGTGCCCGTTGTCCTCTCGTATCAAGCCCGCGCATCCGTAGCACCATCGGTAAAACTGCTTCGAGAACTGATACTTTTCCGGCAAGCGGGCCGCCTCGTCTAGGCTTTCCACTAAGCTGAATGGATTATAATACTCTGCTGCTCCGAGTGTCCCGCCAGTCTGCCAGGGCATCACGTATAAGTTTGGAGGCACGTAAGCCTCGTAGCCCAATACGGTGCCCGGCATCTTTTCAAACAACGTCTGGACTGCATTGGCATTTGCCGACCAATGGTCGTAGTTATAATCGGGCGAGACGCGCAGCAGGTCGTCAATGAAATCCCTACTGACTTGCAATCTCGCCTGCCAGTCTGCCTCAGTAAAATATTGGCCGCCAACATGCTGCCTCTCCGTCAAGTAGGTCCCAGCTTCTGTCGGGGCGTGCGCCCAGTACTCCTGTGCCGCAAGCCGTATTCGCTCGGCATTACTTGGCGTACCCCGATCCTCTGCCATTACGCCCTCCCTGCCGGTTGGCTGCGAATGTGACTAGTGACCGGGCTTGTATTCGTGGTAAAATCCATGTGCCATTTCCGCTTTGTCGCCACCGATATAACTAGGGGCGATTCCTTTTTCCGTGAAGTAATCGACGTCACCCCATGTGTTTACGTGTATCATCCATTCCGGCTGGACCTGCACTGTTTCAAAGTTGAACGACGTGGTCTTTGCCATAGTCTGATAAGGGGGCACGCCCACTATCGTCGCCCCGGTGTACTCAACATCGTCCAGCACCCATAGAGCTTGGCTCCCGAACACAGTCGGCTTGCAGCAGGTGCAGCCTGGGCTATTCTTTTTCATGCTCCACCTAGTCGCACGGTTCTACGTCAACGATTGTAATGTAGTCTCCGCTATCCATTGGGAAACGCTTCCCTTGCAGCAACTGGCCGCGATGGACAGGCGCGGGCACCATGTTGTACCAAGTTTCTACTCTTGGGGACGCGCCGTCGTATACCCCTTGAGCCCGCAGGCCCGGGTTCTTGCTGTCGTCTTTTCCCGCAGCACCCCAAAACAACTGTACAGCCTGAACCTTGCCCGCGCCAAGAATGTAAGACGGGGCATCGGGCGGCCTGTCCGTTCCGGGGTTGTAATTTTCTTCGCTGAACTGCGACACCTCTCCGTGCGACTTTACTTCGCAGGCACTGATATCCTCCATGGCTACCCCCAGCACTCCGACGAACTGCGACTTGCCCTGACGAGGCTGCTTTCTAGGGGGCTTCCTTCGCATTGGGTCGCTAGCCATCATCCGGAGGACAATATCTTCAATTGCCCGGGCTGACCTCGCATTGAAAACAATAGCTTTACCAGAGTCGCTCATGGGTCATTTGCCAATTTGGTTATGGTTATGTTTTTCCCTAGATCCAAGGTAACCTCTGCTATGGAGCACCCAACCAGGTCGATGCCATTTGTTGCGTGCCATTGGACGAGTCTCTGAGGGTCGAAAACCCTGGCGCCTTTTGTCATTTGCACCACGGTCGGGTAGCTTGTCCATGTTATCTGCCCTACGGCGCGGGCAAACGACAGTGTGCCACTTAGATATATGGTCCCGACAAGACCATTTGTCGCCCCCGTTCCGCTAAAGTAGCAGACACCAGGGGCAAATACTTTTAGGTGTGTCGTCTGCGTGGCACCTTGCATCATCTCGCACACTCCGCCCAGTACCGTTATTGTGGCGCCCGTTAGTGTTGCTGTGTCAATCTGCAAATTACCTCCGTTTTGAGTAATCTTCGGCGTACCGCCAGTTACCGACGCTGCCGGGCCTATATAAACGTCAGCACCTGGGCCGATGTCTATATTGGTATACATTCCCGTATCCGTACTGACGTCCGGGCTGAGCGCAACAGACCCTCCGTGGACGCAAACATCCGAGTTCGCCACGCTGTCATCTGGGTCAAAATGGACAACATGACGCTCCCCAACCAACGGAGTTCCTGTCTTGTGCACTGTAAGCTTGGACGCAAACTCGTCCTGCTTGATCCCGATAAACTTCGCTCCCGCGCCTCGGCCTTCACCAATGACAAACACGGAAGACGAAGGGTCGCCTGACTCGTCTGAAAATGTCGCAAGTCGACGACGGTACTCGGCGTACCATTCCTTTTCCGGTTGCAAGCGGCTCGTTTCCGGGTCGTGTCTATTGATCGCAGGCAGTCCAAGTCTAAAGCCCGAGAACCCCTGGGTGACGTGCAACTCCTGCAACGAAAGGTTTCCCATCGGCAGGCCGTAAAGACAGGACGCCCGTGCTCTATGGTCAAAGTAAACAATATCGTTATTGGCAGGGACGCTCCCGCTAGACCAGTTTTCTGCGTTGTTCCAGAACCACTTGCCTGTTGCTGCCTGGGTTTCGCCGAGCGTTGTAGTGCCTCCGCTGGCTGATAGGGTTATCTGCGCCTCAACACCGGGCTTGCCTTTGACCGTGACTACGGAGCCCGTGCCGGGGTAGGTCGCTTCAAACTCTGTTAATTCCGGAACCTCTTGCCCGCCAAGAGTCCTCCATTCATCGTCCAGTAAATTGTCATCGTGCGCGGTTGCATTTATCATTCGGTAGATTTTATCTGCAACATTCGCCGTCGTAAGCCCGTCCGTGCCGAGTGTCAGTCTAGGCCCCTTGCCGTTCACAAGGACCTCCACATAGTTATATTGTGCCCATGACCCGCTGACAGTAATGGTCATGATTTCGCTTTTTTGCGCAGCACTACCTAGCCAATATATCGTTGCCATCTAGTTCGCTCCTATTTATGATCTCGGTGACAGCCGCAACAGTCTTGTTGGACAGGATCACCTTTTTAGTTCCTCGGCTATGAATTACGGTCATAACCACGTTGTTGTTTACGTCGGTCGTCAAGGCGAGGACTTGCTCGGGTCTTACTGCGAATGTGCTCGCCGACAGTGCGGCAACATTATCCTGCAACAAAGTTGCGAGCCCCGCAACTTTCGGGCTCCCGGCAAGGTGCAGTTCGTCGCTTCCATGCTCAGACGCGGTTGCGCCGTGTAAGTGTATCTCCTTGTCAGCCATTTAGACTACCGTTAGCTTAGGGCAAACATACACCGTCCCGCTCGCCTTGGCGAATACCGGAATAACATGGACCAATCCTGGATGGTGTGGCGTGTACGTGTAGGTTATCTTCTGAGCCGTCCCGACTCCGCTTCCGGTCCAGCTAGTAGAGTCGGTAGCAATTGCGGCACGACTTGCAGTAGGGTTTGCCGTCCGAGTCGTCGCAAAGTGCTGGCGTGGGCTGCTGGTATCACTTGGGCCAAACAGGTCCATCCATATCTCGTCATCATACAGCGTGCCCGCGCTTGCGAAGTGCATTGTTACCGACACCGAACCTCCGCTCGCAACTCTGGCGACAAGTTCGCAAGAATTGTGACCGTCTGCGAGCGTGCCGTACCTGGCTGTAAGCTTGTGGCAGTAACGCTCCTCGGAAAGCGAATCCCGAGCCCCATCATCCCGGTACCTAGAGGACTCGAACTCTGTTTGCCCGTAGTAGTCCACTGAGCCAGCAAAGCCCGCCACTGCGTCACTAGCTGCAAGCGACCCGGTCGCGCAGTAGTCTGCCTGCGCAAAGTTGCTAGGCTTGCTACTATAGGCTGTAGTCGCAGGCGCAAAGCCGGAGCCGACTTCACACCCAGAAAATCGGCTAGCCACACCTCCGTTGCTAGTGCTCGTGTTTAACGCCCCAAATTCAAAGTCTGAAAGGTCGCACGCTCGCAAGGTTGTGCCAACGCCATGCTCCAGACGCACGGCGTGACTTTTCGCGGTGTTCGTCACGGCGCCGTCCCGGACATCAGCAACACTTCGAGTCCCTGCCTGATACAACTCCCGGAAGCCCCCTGTGCCGTTTATCGTATAGCTACAGCTAGTATGCTTGGAGAAACTGTCCGTGGACAGTCCTAAGTAAATGCGGTCTTTGGCAGTGAACTCGCAGTCTATATAGTAGTGGGTGGAGTCGTTTCCCCGCCCTAGCGGCAGGTCTGCCCCGGAGTTGTCGTCGGCTATCTGGGTGATACCCCAGAACACCACGTAGTCATTAGTTCCGGCTTCAATGTCAACCGAGTATTGAATGCCGCGAAGTGTCGCGCCCTTAGCATACGAGACTGGAGAACTGCCTGCGGTTGCAGACACAAGCCAAACAGGGCTGCTTGCGGTGCCTGCGTCCAAGACTATATCGGACGTAATGTGTTCGTCATGAGAGGAGGCTATATATATCACGTCCCCGGCGCTAGTAGGCGTCACCGATGATAGCGACACATACGCATCCGTCCACGAGCTACCGTTGTTGCTCCCAGTCGCAGCATCGTTGACGTATATCGTTGCCATATGTCGCGGCGCCTAAGAACATGAACTACGGTGATTGAAGGAATGCGGTTGTAACAGGGCGCCTATCTTGCTGCGGCGTCTGGTTGTTGCCGGTTAGCCAGTCGACGTAGCTATTTGCAACAGACATAGCCTGCCGTAGTTCGTCGACAGTTGCAGTTCCTGCGTCCGTAAACTCCTCCGACTCGCCGCTCAACGCCTGGGCGACATAGATTTCCTTGAGGGCAACCCCCTCAATCTGCAATTGGCGAAGCTCTCTCATCATGTTGCCTAGGCGCTCTGTGAAGGCTGCGTGGGCACGGGGATTGTACATGCTATCTCCTTGCCGGGTAGGCCCGGGCATTTATCTTGGTGGTAGCGTCGGCGACGGTCACGTTAGACGCGGTTATAGTGCGAGTGCCGCCGTCATAGTGCAGAGTGATAACTGTATCGTTGTCCGAGTTGATCCCCACGTCCAGCACCCTTGTCGCGTTCACCGATACGGTGCTGGTGATTTGAACTAATGCCATGGGTTCCTCATTCGTCTGGTATGTCTGAAAAGTCCGCTTGCCGTCTTGTTTTCCATTTCGTGAATATACCCTTTTCGCCAGCCGGTAACTTCTTGCCTTCTTCGTCCAGGAGGACGGGCTCGTTTCCCGCGTCCAACGAGATCCCCTTCACCTTGATAGACTTGGCGTCAAGTTCAGCCCTTTCCTCCTCGGGCAATTCGCCGTAATCCTCAAGTGCCTGTGCTGCCTCGACCGCGTCTTTGGGGTGGTAGCGGTAACCCCGCTCTAAAATGCTCCGGTCCCATGTTTCATCGCCCTCTTTCAACGCTATTCGGAAAGTCACCGGATAGAAGCTGTAGTCACCTTCTGTTTGCAACTCCCCGGCTGATACGTCGCGGCATAAGGCCTGCCTCGGCTTGGCAGCTAAAGGCGCGACCATCTTGGGGTTCCATGTTTTTTCGTTCACGCTGTCGCTGTACTTGCTTATGAAATCCATTACCTCGTTTAAGGTCCCGACGTTTTTCTGAATAATCAACACGCCGCGAGTAGATTCCTGTTCCAAGGGCTCGTCATACATGAAGCCTGCGGTATTGACGATCTGATTCCCTTCTATGTCTTGCTCGACAATCTTGCTGTAGACCTCTCGGTCTACCGAGAACCTGGCAGGCCTTTCTAGCGGGTTCTCTGCGGCATCTTCAGGCTTCTCCCCTGGCGCAAGCGGCGAAAACTCCACCTCCGCGTGCCACAGAAGGTTGTTGCTCGGGTCCATCTGGAAAGTATAGTTCCTGGCTCTCGCATGATAATCAATGACCCCACCGAACGTATAGGGCGTCCACATTCTAGGCAGGGGATTGGAGTAGTAGGGGACGCCATTGATCACCTTGATTCCGGCTGTAATCTGCGCGCCCAGGCCAACCATCGCGGGATTCATAAGGCTGTCCGTCGTTATGTCGTACCGCACTCTGTATGTCCACAGCATCCTGTCGTTGACCGTTTGCTGCGGCTGCACATTACTATAGTGACAATACAAAACAGCCATTAACCGCCTCCTAACCCCTTGAAAGCACGCCCGCTCAAGTTCCCAATCAGCGAACCCGCACCTCGACTCAAGTCCACGAAGGTCTCCAATGTCTTTTCTTGCAACTCAACCTGTCGCTTTGTGTTCTTTGCCGTGTCTCGGATGGCCTTTTCTCTCTCAGGCGCCTTCTGCCCACTTGCTGCCTTAAAGGCCTCCATACTGCCAGCTTCAAGTGCCTTATTGACTCGGTTCCGATCCGCTTGCGGCTTGATTTCCTCTGCGGGGGTTGCCATTTTAGCCCTCAGACGCATCGACGCCAGCAGCGCGGCGCCATGCACTTTATCCCGCCTCTTAGCCATGCCCCCGAGAAAGCCGCCTAGAGCCCTTGCTCCGCCAGTTATTGGTGCAATCGCACCACGAGCAGCGGCGGCCCGTGCGGCTTTCGTTTTCTTTTCTAGTTCTTCCTTCTCTTTCTTGGCCCTGTCCTCTGCGTCCTGGGCAGCCTTATTATTGGCCGCCTGGTCAAGCTCTAGTTGTCTCCGGTACTTCTCGTGAGGGGTCTGCTCCATTAGCACGTCATTAAACCCCTTTAACGCCGACGTGCCTTTGTTCTGGATCTTTTCTCTAAACGCATTCATGTCCTGGTCGAACTTGTCCGTGGTCTTTAACAACCCGAATGATAGAAGCTTGGCCATCCTGACGATCTTGTCTAGGGCTTCAAAAAGTACGGTTGCGATAAAAAGCGCAACCATTTTGAAAACAAGAAGCAAGCCGTGCCAGGCGAGCCGGAAGCCATGTAATATGTCCGCAAAAGACCTTACGCTCTTGCCGCCTTTGCCTACCCACTCAATCAGCTTCGCCAAGTCCATGACTACGGAGGCTAACACACTAGCCACTCCGCCGGCTTCCGTTCCCATCTTGGCCCACGCCGCGGTCAACTCGGCAATGGCGTGTTGCAGTTCGGTCATTTGGTTATCGGAAACCTCTTTGGTGATCCCCCCTGCTGTGTCTAACTCTGACTGGTATCTCCTTATTTCATCCGACGTGCCAATAAGTGCCGACGTAAAGGCAATAGACTTATCGGTAAAGCCCATCTGAAGCAGCGCCGCCTTTTTCGCCCTGTCAGACATCCCGCCTAGACTCCGTTCTAGGTCTCCAACAATGTCAGCCATGTTTCTCATTTTGCCGCTACTGTCAAAAACTGTGACGCCAGCTTGTGCGAACGCCTCCTTGTTCCGGATAGCCTTAGTCGCCAGGTCTCGCATCACAATGTTAAGTGCGGTGCCTGCCTCTGCACCTTTAATGCCTTGGTCTGCAAACACCGCAAGCACTGCCACGCCTTCTTCCATCTCTTTGTTGACAAGTCGAAGGGCGGCGGCGGCCTTGGTCGTCAGCGCCTCAGAAAACTGCTGCGCGGTTGCGTTCGCCAGTGTATTGGCCTTAATAAGGACGTCACTAACTCTAGTTAGGTTCTGCAAGTTAGTGGCTGCGTCCTTGCTCTTGAGACCCATGGCCGAAAGCGCGTCCGTGCTCAAGTCCGTTGCTGTTGCCATGTCAAACGCGCCCGCCTGTGCAAACCTTGCAACCACCGGCAACGCATCCAGGCTTTCTTTTGCACTCATTCCGGCACTAGCAAGGAAGAAATAAGATTCGGCGGCCTGCTGAGTTGAAAAGTTGGTTGTTCTTGCGACCTCAATTGCCGCATTCGTCATGTCTTTCCGCATCATGGGCGCGATGTTGCCCATAATGGCAAGACTTTTGTTCATCGCCCGCTCTACGCCTTCAAAGTTCTTGGTCAACACTACAGCGGCCGCCCCCATGGCAGTCATGCCTGCACCTGCTGCACCTGCCGCGCCTTTAAACTTCGTGAGGATTGCTCTGCTTCTCGCCATGGCAGCATTCAAGCCCGAAGTATTTCCGAGCACATTTACGACCAAGCTACCAATAACAGCCATTACAAGCCCCCGGCGTTAAATTTTGCTTGCTCAACCATCTCTTCCACGGTCATCCTCCTGCGAACAGGTTTCGCTTTTTCTTTCGTTGGGATATAATGCTCGATGTCATGGAAATCCGGCTTACTGCCATCGCCAAACATGCACCTGACGACCTCCATTTCATTGTGCACTGTGGCAGCAATGGTCGCTGCCTGCTGCCAGTCGTTGGCAATAGGCTCCAGACTGTTGTAGGCTATCCATTCGTCAAACTGCTGCGGCGTAAAAGCATCCAGCATTCCGTCCACATCTGCCACTCCGAGAGACAACGCTAACCGGTATGCGAATCGTCTCCGGGGGCTCGCTCGTAGTTTTTTTCCAAGTCCTCTATATCGTTCTCTGTTATGCCGACGAGTTGCTGACATACGTCCGCGAGTTGGTTGATAGTCGCAGAGTCCATTTCCAGTAGGTCGTCAATGTCGTTGTTACTGAGCAGTGGGTCTCCGTCGTCATTTACTGCACACAAAATTATCAGTCTCGGCTTCATGGTGACCAGTCCTTTCCTGGTCACTTTTCCGGACTTGTCCAATGTGTCAGCCTCAAACCTCGCTCGTTCTCGCTCCGTGACCGACCTGAGCCGAACAGGGCCCCTGCTGGTTTCGACTACATGGAATGTTCGAGTCAGTGGCTTCAGCAGTTCATCCCTTCCGATTCCCATTAAATATCCTCCTCGTCTTCATCGGGCTCCTCGCCCTCGTTAATTAACTCGTCTATTGGTTCGTGCGGTATGGGGGAGTGCGTTTCAGCACAAGGGCCAAAGTCGCCCTCCTTTTCTCGTATCGCAGTTATTGCCTTTACAATGTCCTCGGCCTGCGAGTCGTTCACTTCCGGGAACGGGCAGAACGATGCGCCTGAAAACCGACCGATAGTTCCGACTTGCTGGTCGTCCAGGAATACCTTGTCGACCGCCCATGCAATCTCAACGATTTCACCCTTGCGGTCTTTTCGCTTGCCTATCAACTGTTCAAGTCTAATATTCATGTTTCATCCCTAGGTCTCGTCGGTGTAGGTGATGTCGCCGGAAATTTTAATGGTTGCCGTTGCCTTCTGGACCTCCTCGGACACTAGCTGCGGCCTGCCGAAATTTGTAATGAACCCAAGGAACGCCTCGGTCGCCCTGCCGCTTGCAACGATGATAGTCCCATCGGCAGCAACGCTGTGATTGAGCGGGTAGGTTACTGTGATCACCTCTGGAAGGCCAGTGATTGGAGGCCGCTTGTTGCGCTGATAGTAGAACTCGATTTCCTTCTCTCCATTGTCGATCAAGTCGGACGGAATAAAGGTTTTGCCATCCCCAGCGTAGTTCAGGTTGGTAGTTTCAATAGACTCCCTCGTCGACTCCCCGCCGCCGATACTAGTCATCTGCGAGTTGAACCCAGACGCTGCAAATGCGATAGTTGCTCCATGACCTGTGGTTGGTGCTCCGGATACTGCCATTTGTTTTCTCCTATGAGTTTATGGTGTGAGTGATTTCAAAATCCATTGATCGGCGGCGCCTCCAAGCGTCACTGCCTCGCCGCTCCGGACTCTGAGTTGTAATGGAGTCCTTTTCTAGCAAACAGGAAGAGAAAAACACCTGACCTACTAGCCCCCGGAATCCGCTGAACGTCTGCCGGACCTGCTCGCCTATGCTGTCGCTGTTGTTTCCTATAAAACGCTGCCCGCCCGGGTCGGTGGCGTAAATGTCAATCTGAACTAGACTGGACGCGACCCCGGTTTCGCCGCCTAAATGATAAATTGGAGTCCTGTCGAAGTCGGTCACAATGATTAGCCTTTGAGGGATCGAAGTATGCTTTGGAACATGGCCTAAATAAATGCGCCCATTCACCGCGTCATTTATTTTCATATTCGACAACAGATGGTCTCGGATAGCCAATTCCAAGGTACTTGCTGTACTTGTTGCCACTCGTCACTCCGTTCATCTAAAAATGTTCGTCATGAACCGTCGGTGCCTCGGTGTGATTTTAGCGATCTCGCTTGCCAATTCCCTAATGTACGTCATTCTTGCCAGCGGCGCAACCCTTCGGGCAGACCGCTTGAGCGGCTTTTGTGCTCTCTGGTTTGGAGTCCCGTACTCAACGGCAGCCGGATAGAAGAAGGCAAACCTGGAACCTCTCATCTTTGGAACTTTATCCAGCTCCATGCCTTTGGCTGTTGCCCGCTTGGTTATTACCATCTTCTTGTTTACCCACAACATCGACCCAATGCGGCGTCGTGAACGCTTCATTGCCTTTTTCTTTATGCCCTCCTTCATCGCTCCCGTGTCCTCGGGTGCGGCACTTCGGTATGCTGGCGCCAGTATGTTCCTTACCGTTTTTGTCGAGGCGCGCCGCATTGCCTTTCTTGCGCCCTTCCGGTCTTTGATAAAGAAGGCACGGAGCATCGCCAGCACCTCCTCTTCACCGGTGACCATGACTGTAGCGGTCGCTCCGGTGCCTGTTGTTATCGGCAAGCCCATACTAACCCTCCTTGGTTACAACCAACTCAATCCATCTGTTATCCATGGATTTCACGCTAACTATATTGTAGGTGACCAAATCTCGCACTCTCACGATCCGGTCTGTTGTATTCAGGTCGCTCAACAAAGAGGACCACCGAAAGCGAACCTTGCTATTGGCTGTTGACGTGATACTTACTGCCGCGACAAGCTCTGAGCCCTGCAAAGGCACCTCTGCCGCAAACACCTCTGCCACAGACTCCCACGCATCATCCGTGTCGGGCCACCCGTCTGCCGTTGATACTCGGCGCTCTATTTTGAAACGGTTTCGTAAACTGGAAGACCTGCCCATGACATTACCGTTCCTGTTCGTAAGCTATCTAGTAACCATTCCGCATTGTGAGGTATCGGTCTAACTACCCCGCCAGTTGTTGCGTTAGCCGGAAAGTCGTACCACTCGCCACACATTAAAATTATAGCTTGTCTAGCTTCCTCTGGCACGTCCGAAGGGTCCGTTCCGTAACCGGCTGTGTAGTTGACTAGAATACACTCCGTGACATTCCTCGGGGTAGGCCACGTCTTAGCGTACTCTGTTGTTACCCGTGCCGGCTCCGTGTTTGACGTGACCCGATATACACTCGTATCGACCGTTTGAGTGACACCGTCGGTATCGACATACTGGATGTTAGTAACCGATATCGTCGGCGGCCTAGGCAGCCAGAACTCAATCGGGAACCGATCTAGCGTCAGTCGCCAAGCTTGGCTAATAAATGCGCGGTGAGTATACGCCTCCGCTCGCCGTCTTGCTGCGGTAATCAGCTTGGCGATATGCGCATCGTGATCATTGTCCGCTACGCTTAGAGCGGCGCGCACCTCGGCTACCGTTACCGGCTCTACCGCCGGTTGTGTTGTCAGAAGAAGACCCATTAGCTTTCACTTTCTTGGAACGTGGAGCTCGAACAGTCTCGCCGTCGTCCGCAGCGTCCAACTGAACGGCTGCGCCGGCGGACACTAGCGCCGTACCCTCACTGTCTTCCACTTCATGGACGCTTCCTGGCTCACCAGAGAGACTCCCAGGCGGCCCAGAGGCCCGTGTGAGTAATTTTATTTTCATAGCATTTGTGTGGCGCGGGGCGACCGCGGTCGCCGCCGCGCCACTTGCGAAAGGTGTAAAGGTTGTTACGCAGTGCCTTCAGCAGGGCTCACATGCGCCTCGCCGGAGACTCCGCTTCCGTGGCTGCTAATCGCAACCTTCCTGGAACCGTACTGGATATAATTAGCCGATGCAACAATTGCATTGGCTGTTCCTCGGTCCACGACTACTCGGACGTAACGCTCGACAGGTTTGGCAATGTCGATATAGAAGACCTTGTCATCATCACTGTCCGCGATAGTCTGGCTCGTGCCAGCAAGG